>Ga0208957_1000224_pt1 | contig 49546 bp, 84 predicted proteins | sample RifOxyA1_FD_184029 | JGI IMG/M metagenome (GOLD analysis project Ga0208957, IMG submission 184029) | Groundwater microbial communities from Rifle, Colorado - Rifle Oxygen_injection A1 (SPAdes) | ecosystem: Environmental > Aquatic > Deep subsurface > Groundwater | place: Rifle, Colorado, United... | reverse complement strand
AATCTGTGCCGCTGTTTCATCGTTGATGTTGAATGTCTTCATCCAGCTTGTGAAGCAGTTCATGTAAGAAATCCTATCTGCTGATAACCAAACGGTAATACAGAGCATAGAATTACCAAACGGTAATACAGAGCATAGAATTACCAAACGGTATGGCACGCGCACACAGCCATACCCCTTGTAAGGAATCAACTTCAATCCATCTACAAGGCAGGCAGGGCAAGGGTTGGCCCAGGCTGGCGGTGGATATGATGGAAAATTGCTAGGAACGGAATAGAAACTGAAGCTTCAGGTAAAATATTTGGCTAGTGAATTTTCTGGATTTAGGTTTTTCTTGGTAATGACCCCATAGCATTCCAGGCAAAATTGCTGGCTAGGGAATTTTTTGGAGATCCCAGCCTGAGTTCCTCATGTTCACGACCCTGAGTTCAATCTCCGTGGGGGTAGGTTTTCATCATGCGATTTCCTGGCGCGCTGCGCTGGGGGAATTTTTGGATTCAGGTATCTGGATTACGCACCCCGTGGATGTCAGGCCAAAGGTGATCCAGCTCCCGTCCCTGTTCAAAAGTCATGAGGAGAAGTTCATAGACCTGTGGTTCTCCGAACTTGCGGTAAAGAATACTTCCCGGTCGTTGACCATGCCCGCAGCAACTCGCGATTGTTTCAAAGCCGCCGACGCTGCCGTTGATCGCCATCATAAGCGGGGCTATGCAGCGGTCAACGTCTATGGCCTTCCCGTTATAGGTATAGACTGTGATTGTGTCACCGTGCTGGCACATTGCGTTTGCTTTCCTTGCGTTTGATCTCCAAGTCAAGAAGAAGGTTGTCATTGAGCGCGTTGAGATAATCCTGGGTCTTCTCGAACTCACGCATGGTCCGGCGTATCCAAGCCAGCTTCGCTCTTGGTATGGGCACACAGCCAGCGGTCTTGCGCGAACCACCCTCTACCTTGACGGGGAACCATAACGGATAATATTCATCCGCATCGATATAATAGAACGTCCTTCGATTAGAACCTTTGGCTTTCTTGCTCGTGACCTTCACAGCTTTCTTCTTCATGAGTTCAATCCTTCAAGCCGTCTTCAAAGACATCGTCTTCCAGGTAGAAGAGCTCAGGCATAGGTGGCATGTCCCCGTTCCTGATGCTGCATATTTCGGCATAGATCAATTGACCCAGCCTCAGGTCAGGCACGGACTCCCACCGTTTCTGAAGCTTCTTCATGATGCGATCGATGCGTGCGGGGTCTCTCATTTCTTTTCTCCTGCCTTGATCTCTTTCAGAAGCGTCAAGCCCTCCGTCACGCGTTCGATAGCTATATCGAGCCCGTTTCGGCTGAGCTTCTTGCGCGCCAGCGTGTCCGCTATCCAGCCTGTACCGGCTTGCGAGGTAGCGGTGCGCCTCAGCCAGCTTATCTCTTGAGTTGCCATCTTCGTCTTTCGGGAATAGGTCAGTGGCCAAGATGACTTCATCGTCTTTGAGGATCGTGAGCTTCGCATCGCTGATCATGGCCTCGATATCCTCAAGCAGAATATCACGGATGAGGTCAGCGCCGCCGTCTTGGAAGGCTTCATCAGCGCCCCAGAAACCTTCGAGCTCTTTCTCGATTCTGATCTTGTACTTCATTCTGAAGTCACTCCCATAACAAGGTCAATCTGTGCCTGAGTAGCACGGCGGAGCTGGTATTCGGAAATAATCTCGAACGGCCCGTCCGCGCCGAACTGAACTTCGTGCATCTTAGGCTTATAGCTGCAATGTGCCTTCGAGATACGACCGACCCTTCCAGGCCGGTCACGATGATATACCCAGTCACCTTTGCGCATTAGGGAATTCTCCTCCGTGTAGCGTCGGTGCCATAACGTCCTCCAATGTTAGAATACAGAAATGGATAAATGAAAAGACCCGGCACCTGTGGTCAGATGCCGGGTCTCTACCATCCGCAGTAATTGGCATTCCGCATTGAACGCGGTCAGGTTCACATGACACGTCTCCTACTAATATTGAATTAGTGCAAAACAATAATACAGGGGGGTGCTTGAGCGGAAAAGGGGAGGCGACCGGAAGCAGTCCACCTCCCCAATCTCGGCCGAATGTGAGTGTCCGTTTAACCGGGCGAGTTCAATAGGAGCACCTGATGAACCATATAAACGGGTTTCGCTTGAAAGAAAAGGGGCTCGCGCGATTGGCGATATGTTAATGGCCTGATTAGGGCGTCTCATAGGTGGCCAATCACGCGAGCTTTGGTGAAGGGAAAGAAGAAAGAAGTGGGGCATTGCCTGAATGGTTGTCGAAACTCCCGTGGCCTCACTTTCTCCCGGCTGCTTATTACTCAGCAGCCTGCAAAAGATTGGCGTGCGGCAGCCGTTTAATAGTTGGCGCGGTTATGATGGCCGTACGCCACGCCCGCCACAGATTTCGTAGCAGGCGTTTTTCAACGTACCGTTTGGCACGATTATGGTGGTGGGATTTCGTAAGTTTTCCTTCGAGGTTCTCTTTCAGAGGCTTCGACCCGGCCCGCTTCATCCGGTCAACGATGGTCGCGGCTGCTTTTGGCAATTGAGCCTCCTTAGGGTGAATGGACCGAGGAAAGCGGATGCTCGTTGGACTTGCGTCGTTGATCACCTGGCCTTCCCCGGCCCATAGCTGACAATACAGATTCCAAATAGAAAAATTGGGCGGGGAGCTTTGTTGCCGTTGGTTAGGCGGCAGCTCCCCGCCCAAGTCTAGGCCGCGATGAGGGCGGCGGAGGAGAGGCAGGCAGATGCCTTTTCTCTTATCAAGGCGCAGCGTGTTGATGGTCCGTGCACGGAAATATAGCACACTCATCAACACCACCACGCGAATGGCTGCCATGACCCTTGATGGGTTTCGCCAGTCGCCAGACCAGCATCATCAGATGGCTTTTGAGAAGGTGATGGGCCGGATGAATTTCCCCAGGCATCCGGCCCATCGATACTACCTCCTTACGTGACCCCCCGCGCACGACCGCGCCTAAGCGGCTGTGTGCGAGCTACCCTCACTGGTAGCAGCCTTGGGCTTGGCCCTCGGCTTCTCCAGCTTAACCCAACCGTGATCGAGCTGGAACTTCAGGTCCGACCGCGTGCCGCCCTTTTCGATGAGCTGGGCAACGGTCATACCGTTCGCATACTTTGCGAAGCGGCGTGCGACCTTTGACCCCTTCACATGGGGATTTCCGCGTGCCAGGATCTTGATTCGCGCTTCCGACAGCAACGTCGAACGGCGACCCTGAGCCTGACGGCGGGGCTTTGACTTCGTAGCCATTTGGCTATCTCCTTCCTAGTGTATTGGCCTGTCTCTTCAGTACCGGGTTGGCTTTTGACCGGTAGACCCAGCCTCACGGACCGGGTTTCGACATTGGGAAACAAACCTAGCCGTTTCCCAAGGCATATGTAAAGGTTGCCCTTCCTGTATAGAGTTCGGTTGGGTTTAGTCGTCCCAGTCCCAGCCGTCGAAGAATGCGTTGAGCAGCCGCCCCGCTGTATCGATCGGGATCTTGTCCTCGTACTTTGGCACGATCACGTTAGCGGCTTCATCTTGATCGCCGATGCAGAAGGTCTCGAGCTCTTCTTCGGTAAGCTGGGCTAGAGCCTTTTCTGCATCTTTGACCAAGTGTGCCCATTCAGCGGGCACGACATAGGTGCTTTCGACGGATATGCCGTTGTCGTTTTGCATTGCTTGGAACGCTTTGAACAGTGTGGGATAGCTTTCTTTCGTGACGGTGATTGAGGTCTTGCTCATTTCCTTCCTCCATCGATTAGGGATAGTTGCCGTTGCTGAGAACGCGGTGCGGGCGCAGTCATGATCAGTGAGTCAATGCTCTCGACCTTGAACGTGACTCGCAGTGCCTGAGCGTCAGCGTCCCACTTCTTGTGCCCGTGCTTGTCCAGGAAGTGCTGGGCCTGGGCTTGTGACACGAACTTGTGCGCATGGAACGGGTCGGTGATGAAACCGATTAGCCCATTCTTGTTGAACAGTTGCTTAGGTTCATGGCCCCGGCCGCAGAGGTAGGTATAGCTAGGGGCATGGCCCTTTGCTATGACGTAGACCGTCTTACGCAAATTCACCTCCTAAATTGGTTTGTCATCATCAGGCATCCGATAACCAATCGGATACGACCGCTGGGGCCGGGCTGTACCGGCTCCAGGGTTTCGACATTATGCCGCCTTCTTCTTGGCGCTCTTGGCTTTGGCAGGCTGGACAGCCTTCTTTTTCTTGCCGAAGCCGGGAGGCGGCACCTTCTTGGGTGTCTTGCCGCTGGCTTTGTCCTTCTGCCGCTGCTTGAACTTCTTGAGCTGCTTGTCGAAGCGCTTGAACATCGGCGCCGTCTGTTTCTCGATGACAGTCCCAAGCCGTTCAAGCTGCTTGGCCGTCAGCTTCTTGCCTTCGGTGTGAAAGGCCACGCCGAGAGATTCACGCATGGAATCGGGCTCGGCCTGAGCGTCTTTGCCGAAGTCGCTGATAAGGTTGAGCACGAGCGCACGTGCGATCATGCCCATGGGATATTTCAATGCCACTTTCGTATCTCCTCCTAGATTGAAGTGAAGTGCCCCGCACTCATCGGTTCCCAAAGGGCACATCGGTTGATTGGGAAGACCGGCTTACGCTCTACATGCCGGTTTCGCCTCTTACTCTCATACTGGCCACACATAAGGAAGGTCGTGTGGCTCAGCCCACCCGAACTGACCATACCATGCAGCATCTTTCCGTAGAAGGTTGCTTCGATGGCTGGCATGGAATTCAAGCGTTCCAAACCATGGCGGCATGACCACGGCATATTTTGCCATGTATGCTTCGACTTCATTTACGTTGCATGATATGAGCCGTGTCATGGTCGAGTTATATCCACGATCTAACCATTCCCGGATGATGGCGTCATGGTAACAGGCCAGTGCCAATTCATAACCGCGCCACATACGAATCGCGGGGTGGTTACGCCACCCTGTCGATCCGGTTGTGATACAGTTATAGATCTGGCGTGCTTCGATTCGCTGCTTGCCTAAACGCTTCATGTCCAGGCAAGCAGCAGACATGGCGAAGTCTGGGTACGGCAGGAAGGTTTGCATCAATACGCCTCCAAACTATTGAGGAATGCACATAGCCTCTCCTTCGTGGTTGGTACATTGAATGCCTCTAATACAGGCGCAGGTCGGGATTCAGCGTCTAGGCACAGTGCAATAAGCGCATTACGGTTTTTTGGATATTCACTCTTTCGCGTGAACCAGATGCTACGTTCGGAACAAGCATCAAAGTCACCGTGCATATGAACGCGATATAGTTTCATGGCTAGAAGTCCGGTGTGTAGTGCTTGATGGTTGGCGGGTCCAGAAGATCGGCGGCTTCACGCATCGTGCGCGCCGCTGTATAGAGCTTCTGGCTTGCTTCAAGGTTTTCGTACAAACCTTCAGCGTGCAGCTCAAGGTCTTTAGCTATGCGCCGGATAGATTTAGCTTTACCTGTCTTGCTCATGTTCTCCTCCTAAGAAATTGGTTGGCGCATCAGTACCCAGGTACCACCCTAGATAGACCGAAAGACGACACGACGCTCGTCTAACGGTTTCGCTTTATTCGCGGCCGTCGGATTTAGCGATCGCAAGAAGGACGTCTTTATACGTACGCCAGAACTTGACCGCTTCCTTGCCTGACATCTGGCAGATACGGCGGTCATCGAACTCTGCCCATTCGGATAGTTTGTGAAGCTCGCAACCTATCTGCATATGGCTGTCGAGCACCCACACTGACCAAGAGAGACCGCCGATGAACAACGGTCGGCGGTTGATAATAACGCCGTCGCGCCATTTGGCCCCGCTCAGGTCGGCCCTGCTCAGGTCGGCCCCGCTCAGGTCGGCCCCTCTCAGGTCGGCCCTGCTCAGGTAGGCCCCGCTCAGGTCGGCCCCGCTCAGGTCGGCCCTGCTCAGGTTGGCCCTGTTTTTGTGAGCCCACAAAACAGCGAGGCCAAGTTTCAAAGCCTTTGATGCACCAGCGGGCGCGTCTAATTTAACGGCGCACTGTACAGTGCCGTTATAGCGATTCAAGATATTTTGGGTGATCATCCCTGTTCCTTCCTTCCTTCATTCCTAACAATGGCAACCTTTACAGGTTTTGCATTATAGCCTAAATACGGCTTATGAACAAATCGATGAAGACGGCAATAGACCTCCCGCCACAACTTCCCCGGGATTTGATTTCTATTTATGACATGATGTTCATGTTCGACCGTGGATATCTAATGATCTGGAAGTGGCGGCGTGAGAAGAGCCTCCCCTTTTATGTGGTGCCCGGGAGCACTAAGACCCAAGCTATCAGGTACAGCCTGCGCCAAGTCAAAGCGTGGGCCGCTAAGAACGGCCGGGAAATAATACGAATGCCGACGTATTCTAATGGCTTGCTGACTTGGCCAGATGGTAACGCTGAATTTGAAGCGTTTGTGAGAAACACCAGATTATGATTTTCCTCTGTCGGGGGAAGAGCCGTGCACGCTGTAAACACACCACTCGCTCAGAGGGAGCTGCCGCGGAAGCGACCCGACGCCTGGGGCCGTGAGTCCAGGCCGTGCACGGTGTTTATCGAATTCTGTATTAGGTTATTCAAGGGCAACGCATCTTGCACAATGGCTTTGACCGATAACGCACTTCGCACTGGCCCTTTGAACAAGCATCGGCCCCGCTCAGGCGGGTTGCGCGGTGCCGGGAGCCAAGCCCGGAATATAAATGTTGGCATTCGTGTCGGGGGCACTTTCTATCCCGCAAAGCAAGACGCCTGATGATGAGATTTCAGATGGCTTTTGCAGTGATGGGTAGGTTCCGACCCCTCGAAGGCTTGGAAGCGAGCTGAGAGAAAATGACGGCGGGAATGTGATATTCCCACATACCTGACTAAAACAGGCAACGGAGGTGGCGCTCCGGTGTCAGTAGGGCGTGAGAAGGCACTCAACCTTCTACGTTACACTGGCAGGGTCAAAACGCACCGTCACTATACGACAGCTTCCCCCTAGGACGCGCGCTTGTCTCAGCACAGAGGCAGGCAGGGTACGCGGAACTCTGTATTGGAATAAGGCTATGGGATTGGTGATTGGGAACAAGTGAAGGGGTAGCACCGTGGTTGAATATGGAAATCCTGAGGCTGGAAAATGGGAACCAACGGCGGGGCCAGTAAAATCGGGGAAGAAATATCCATATCTTGTACATGACTTCAGGTGTAGGAGCTTGTGGAAGACCCAGAGTTGTGATTGCCATCCGATATGGGTACACCTTTCAAGTGACGGTGTTGAATATATGACCAGGGTTTGAAAGCTATGGATATTCGCACTATTGATCTAGACACTACATATTTGGTCAGCGTGGCTGGTGGTGTGTTTGAAAATGGTGGCTTCAGGATTTCTAGTCTCGGGTTCTTGGTTAGTAATATGGCAACTACACAGGACGCTATTGATTGGGCTGTGGATCAATGGAATTTGAGGGCACCGTATGGATTTCCACCTTTGCATATGACGGGTGTGTGCTTAAAAGATGCTGAGTTCAGAGATCATATGATAGTTCAAGCACCCAGTCCACCGTCTGAAAAGTCCAAACGAGAACCGAGGTTCAAGGTCGGCTTTGGCTTTGCGCAGTATGGATTTGTGCTCGGTGCGTATTGGGATAGTGGGGAACGTGCGTTACATATCATGCCACTGCCGATGCTGGGTATAAGGATCCAGTTCTGATGGAACGCAAGTTGCTGACGTTGTGTTATTGGTTCTGTGAAGGGATACGGCGCGGCTTCCATCCGTTGTACTTGGTTTGGGAGGCAGCGGCTAACGGCTCAATCTACTTCTACAATCTGCGGTCAGATTTTGACCTTGAGAATACTGAGCCGGACCTGCCGTCAATCAAGACACCCGAATATCAGGTCTACAAGCCGGGTGAGCCGCACATATCCGCTACACGCCAGATATGAGTTACTGGCCGTGAATAAATTAGACACGTTCTTGCGGCTTCGCGTATTTGAATCGATGGTGGGCTACGCTATGGATCGGTGGGGCATAAGTCATTTCAGACTCGCTGCTGAGTGCATACTTCTTTCTACAGTATTTGCGGTCGCGTCTGTGGTAACGAAGTATTTTAGTGAAGGGCTTCCTTTTCCCTTTGGTAAGATGGCTTGGGTTTTGTTGGTGAGTTTCGGAGCATGGCTGGGTTATGCTCAGGCCCAGCGAGAAGATGCGCGCTACGATGTGGATCTTGGAGTTATGAATCGATACATTCTCGATCTGTACCATGTACGACTCCTTATGGTATTGGGACTTTCGGTTGTTGTCGTTGTTGATACTTTGGTTATGTTCGATGACGGCATGGCCAATACGAATGTCTTCTATTTTTGGGGTTATCTTCTTTTCATTCTGGCCTTTGTTTATTTCTTGAGCTGTCAGGGGCGTCCGCCGAGGCGACGCCAGCGAGCTTTGGTTCCGGCTTTGGAATTGAAGTGAATGACGCCAGCGGAAATATTGAGCGCGCTGCCTAAATTGAAGGCTAAGGATTTGCAGCAGATAGGGTTGGCCTGCGACTTCTTGCTGAAGGGTGCTTCTGGTTCAAATCCTGCAGCCGCGATGGTGGACGGGTTGGGCGCGGCCGATGATATGGAGCTGTGCTATCTTGCTATCAAAGGTCGATTGGAAGCAGCGGGTGTTCTAGCGCCGCCGTTTCACGCGTTCAAGCGGCTCAATATCTACAAGGACTTCCAGGCAGGTTGGCCGATGGTTGAGGCTTTCATCCACAAGTATTTTTCTGATACCAAGCTCCAGGACCGTCAGCGGTTGTATTATCTATTTGGTGAGCTGCTGGTTGAAGCGATCAAGGGCTGGCAATTGCCGTTGACGTTGGGCGTGGTCTGTAGGAATATGAGCAAGGTGCCGACGTTGGTGCACGAAGCGTTCCCGGGTTATGCTGAACACGGCGCTCTTGGCTTGATCTTTAGGTGGGGAGTTCGGCATAGTGACAATTGACGGTGATGGTTCAGAAGAAATCAGACGTTTTGATACTACACAGGACAGGCGGCTGCTCGGCATTGGGGTGGCTGATGTCTTTGCCAATCTTATCCCTGCTGGCCCCTTTGCCGGGCGAAGGTCAGTTGGCATTCACGTTTCTCTTGAGGAAGCATGGTGGCGATCAGGATCGTCCAGTTTTGAGGAAGCTTACAAGCTGATAAATAAGACCCACCCGGTGATTGAATCTCATGAGCGCATCTTGGTCGGAATTTCTGAGGTCAATGATTTTGGCTTGAGTTCAGAGATCGGGCGAAAGCAGATATATGACTTCATGCTGGAATCTCCCCATAACATGATGTTCATTATGTATATCTCTAGCTCTGTAATTCTCAAGGTTCCAGTGACGCGGGTCCACGTCACGCTTTGGCCGCTGCCTAATGTAGTGCCGCTCGATGCTATGCTTGTGCGTGCTGATAGTTTGGTGCTGCGAATGGGGCCAGGGGGCTTTGATGCTGTACCGGACTTTGCTTTGGAATTCAAACGGCACAATCATCGACCTGTCTATCTAGCGGTTGCTTGTACGAACAAGGCTGGTGAAAGCATCGGCTATGGCGCGCCCTTCATACGCGCCATACCAATAGAAGAGGCTGCGGATACGGTTGCATGGATGGCTGAACTTTGCATGGAACACGGCTTCATTCTGTCCCCGCCATTATGGCGTGCGTGATATGCCTCTTCCTGATGGCACCTTTCTAGTCTGGTACTTCATACTCGCGCTTGTGAATTGGGACGGTCATTTGGCTGAAAGTGCCATCTATGGGCCTATAGTTGGCTATCGCAACTGTGAGAAGATGGTTATGGCTTACAATGCGGAGATTGAGGCACAGGATAAAGGGGTTTCTCTCACACATTGCCGTCCGAAGATTTTGACGGTTGAAGAGCTCTACAATGTCCGATGAGGCTCTATCAAATATCCTGCAGGAAAACCTGCTGACGCTGCTGTGCTTCGATGATAAGCATGCGCAAATAATCCGTGGTCTGGTCCCTGAAGACTCGTTCGAGGGTCTGTACCGGGAGATGGCTAAAACGGTGTACGGGTACATCGATACCCAGAAGGAAGCACCGAAGGGCCATCTCCCGGACCTCTTTGACACTATCATCGAGAAGGGGGACAAGAAGGCTAACCAGTATATCAACACCCTGAAGCATTTGAACACCACGTCTAAGGACGTGAATGCTGAATATGTCATGCAGCGTCTGGGTCAGTTCATTCGCATGCAGACGTTGAAGAGCGCGGTCATGGAAATGATTGAGGTGTTCCAGTCTAACCGTGTAGACCCGGAAAGTCTGGACCGCCTCGAAAGCGTCATGGCTGGTGCTATGAAGCAGCGGCTGGAAGTGTTCGATCCGGGCATTTCGCTTGCTGACAAGGACAGGAGCCTGCGGTATCTCGACACGAGTGAAGAGGATGTGTTCTATACCGGCATCAAAGAACTGGACGCTGCTAGGCTTGGGCCTATGCGGAAGGGGCTCCATCTGTTCATTGGCTTGAAAAAGTCTGGGAAAACGTGGTGGCTCGTTAATCTAGCCAAGAACGCTTTCCTGGAGGGGCGAAAGGTATTGCACATAAGCCTTGAGATGGATGAAGACCGTATGGCGCGGCGTTATCATCAAGCACTTTTCGCTATGTGCAAGCGCAAGCCTACATCCGAGCAAGAGGCATTCTGGCAAACCCGCTTTACGTTAGATGATCTAGGTCATTTAGAAGGCTTTGAACGGGAAGAACTCAAGCCCAAGCTGGCGCTCAACGATGAACATATCAGGAAGAAACTGGCACGGCGCATCGACAAGTTCGGTATGCGCCTAGATCGTATACGCATCAAGTCATTCCCGTCAGGCATGTTGACCATGCGCGGGCTGACGGCTTACATGGACAGCCTGGAACTACAGGAGAACTTCACACCCGATCTGCTCATCGTGGACTACCCCAAGATCATGAAGATTGATCCGAAGCATGAAACCCAGGAACTCGGGCGGTTGACGGTCGAGATCAGAGGCTTGTGCGGGGAACGCAACATTGCGGGGGCTATAGTTGCGCAGTCCAACCGGGGTGGGATGCGCAAGAAGCGCCTTGATAGTGAGAACATCGGGACTGATTTCAGCCAGACTGCTACGGCTGATGTCGTGCTTACCTATAGCCAGACTGAGTTCGAGCGGCGATTAGGCTTGGCACGGGTGTTCGTTGAGTCAGCTCGTGATGAAGAGGACAAATGGACCGTTCTCATTGCACAGAGCTACGCGACAGGGCAGTTCTGCCGGGATTCGGTACGTATGGTCGATCGGTATTGGACAGTGCTAGACCGCTATAAAGAAGCTGAGGGTGATGGTAGCGGTTCTGAAGCGGCTGAGGGTGATGATTCAGAGTGATCTCCAAATTTGCCATCAAGAGGTTCCTTGAGCGCAAGCTCAACAGCTTCAATTGGATGAAGGGTCTCTCTAGAAAGGAGATCCTTTCCATGGTGGCCGATCTGAACCCTGTGCCTAGGTTCATATCTCAGAAGCCTTTGTGGGACCACCAGCTAGTCGCGTTCCTGATAGGGGTTTATGCCCCGCAGTTCATGTTTCTGCTAGACATGGGGCTTGGTAAGACCCGCGTGGTGCTGGAACTGGTGGCTTACCAGAAACTATGCGGCAAGCTGAAGGCCGCGCTGGTGGTGGTGCCAAATGCCACGGCGATAGAGAACTGGTCGATGGAAATCGCCGAGCATCGACCTGACCTTACATACGTTCCGATGTATGGTAGTTCTAAAGAACGTAGGGTGATGCTCAAGCGCACGGCTGATCTGTTCATCATCAACTATGACGGCCTCGTTGCTTTGTGTACTTCATTGCAGCCGCATCCTTCTAAACAGGGTAAGAAGAAACGGCAGATAGATCATGAAGCTTTGGCTTTCGTAGCAAGTATCTTCAATGTGATCACGCTCGATGAGAGTTCTGAGATCATGTCCCGCGCATCTATCACGTACAGGGTGTGTGAACGCCTATCGCAGCGCATAGAACATCGGTACTCTTTGACGGGTACGCCTTTCGGCCGTGACCCGCAGGCGCTCTGGTCACAGTTCTATTTCACAGACCATGGCGCTACGCTTGGCCCAACTCTAGGCGTGTTCAGAGAAGCGTTCTTCAACAAGAAGGATAACTACTTCAGCGGTGGCTATGACTATGTGTTCGATACGAAGAAGAGGGATCTGCTCAACCGTGTGATACAGCACCGCTCTATTTTCTATGAAGAGTGCGAAGCCAAGGACATGCCGCCGAAGGTTTTCAAGCCTATATATGTTCCCTTTACTTCAGACATGGGCGCGTATTATAAGCGTGTAGTCGAGCAGCTCATCGCTGCCAAGGGCAACTACCGCATGGTTGAGAACTCATATCTGCACATGCGCCAGATCGCATCAGGCTTTATTGGCTTGATCGATGATGAAACAGGCGAACGTGCGCAGATAGAGTTCAGTGAAAACCCCAAGATGGATGCACTCATCGAAGCTATCAAGGAGCTTCCCCAGAACAGGAAGTTCCTGGTGTTCCATGAATATGTATGGACGGGCAATCGTATCAGCGCTGAGCTCAAGAAGATAGGCATCAAGCATGAGCGGCTGCACGGCGGACAGAAAGATGGCCCTGGCGCACTCCGGCGCTTTAGGGAAGATGACAGTATCGTTGCCTTAGTTGTCAATAACAGGTCGGGAGCTTTCTCCTTGAACTTGCAGGTTGCCAATTATGAGTTCTTCGTGGAATCGCCGGTGTCACCTATTGTGCGCGCTCAGGCTGAGAAGCGCATCCATCGCGGTGACCAGCAGCACCGTTGCTTCTACATCGATTTCATCATGAAGGGCAACTCTGCTGATGAGAACATCCAGGTGTATTTGAAGGAAGGCAAGGATCTGTTCGAGGCTCTGATGAAGGGCCGGGTAACATTACACTAGGAGGAAGTAAGATGGAAGGCGGCTTCAGACGTCCAATGCTTATGTCTAAGTTTGCGCAGATGGCAACTGCGCTGGCGGCTTTATTGCCAGTTGCTTCATACATCGAAGCGCCGAAGTTCGGTACGAAGGTTCGCCGGAGTGTGGGCTTAGGAACGTGGTCTGGCTTCGATCATAGCCGTAAGGAGATAAAGCGTCGCCGAAAACAGAATGTGCGGCGTATGCAGCAAGAGCGCTGCTGATGCTTCAACTTAAATGGATTGGCACGGCCTTCGGTATTGCTGGGGCTTTCACTGTGGCGTTGAATATTCCAATCAGTGGTTGGGGGTTCGTCTTGTTCATGGTCAGTTCGTCAAGTTGGCTGGCCGTCAGTGTATGGCCTAAGCGTGATGGTGATGACTATGCGCCTGATTGGCCGCTGTTCGCTATCAATTTAGCGTTCTCAGCGGCTAACATTCTGGGCATTGTAAGGTGGCTGTTCTAATGTTGCCGCCGTCCCGTTCTCAGTTAAGCAGTGCTGAGCTCTTGGCTGTTGAGCAATTCATCCAAGTCAAGGGCGTCACGCAATGTCCGACGGCATATGCTGTGCCCATCCACGGCGCTGTGCCTCTAGGCCATAAGGTGCCGTCATATGACGTTGAGTTCTATAGCAAGCCAAAGCAGGAACAGCGCCATACCGTTCGTGACATGAACTGGACCGCTGCACAGTTCAGATGGAAACGGGCTAATCCTAAGAAGCGGAACAAGCGTCAACGGCCGAAGTTGCCCAAGGGTGTCTAGGCGTGTTCAATTGGAAGCAGTTCTGTGACGATCACCGTATTCATTACGTCACAAACGGGCCGAACACCAAAGCGGGAGAAATATCGATCCGTTGTCCCGCGTGCGGAGACGATGACCCGAGCCAGCACCTAGGATTAAATCTCAAGACGGGGAAATGGGGTTGCTGGCGCAATCACGCACATAGAGGCATTCGCCCGCACCGCTTGATAATGCGGCTGCTCGGGTGCAGCTTTGAAGTTGCGGACGGCTTTGTAACTGGTGGGCGGGAGCTGAGTAACTTTGACCGCATGGCCCAGGAATTTCTGCAAGCTACGGCCAGCCGCCAAAACGATTTGACCCTGGAATTTCCGGATGAGTTCAAGCCGCTGACTGATAAGGGTCGTGGCCACGTCTACGTTCAATACCTGCGTGACAGGAGCTTCTCAGAGCGGGCAGCAGTTGTTGTCAGCAGCCGGTTCAATCTGATGTACTGCGACCGTGGATATTGGCGTGGCCGTATCATATTTCCGATCTGGTATATGAGCGAGCTGGTAAGCTGGACAGGCCGCACCATCTACAGATCAGAAGAACTGCGGTATATGAGCCTCAGCGATAAGGAACCAAAGTTTGAAACACGTGATCCACAACCCTTAGCGCTGATGAACGTGAAGAATCTGGTGTGGAACTTCGATGATATAGTGTCGGAGCGTTGGCGCGTGGTTGCTGTGGTTGAAGGGCCGATGGACGCTATCAAGACTGACTACTATGGCTATGAACACGGCATTCGAGCTATATGCCTGTTCGGTACGGGCATCACCGGGCACCAGAAGCTCCTACTTGAAGAAGTTCGAGAGTGCTGTGATGAGCTCATCATAATTCCGGATGCTGGTGCTTTGGCCAATGAGATGGACCTCAAATCCGCGCTCGTGCATTTGCGACCTAAAGTGCTGCGAGTTCCAACCGGCGTCGAAGATCCAGGTGCATTTACCAAAAAGAGCTTTACCCAGGTCTTTAAGGCTTTTCTACATTGAACAACTGAGGTATAGAAGTTCATGGGCTTAAGGTAGCCTTTACATAAGGACTTCATTTCTAATGGCGGATAAGTTGCCCTTTCCGTGGATGAAGCGGTCAGAACCGCTACCGCAGGACGATATCTCGCCCATTGCCCGCGCGTATTTTGACGGCCCAAGGGTCGTCGTAAGCGGCTGCACTTCCGGCGCGGTCACTGGCGGCATTTTGCCACGTCAAAGACCTGGGTACGCTGGTGCTTGGTCGGCGATCCAGATCTCGGATTCATTGACAAGGAGTATAGACTATAGCTTAAGCCGCATGTATAAACTTGACACCCGTAGTCGGCTCCGATATATGACTCCCCCTGGGCTACATGCTTTAATGGCCCTCAACCATCGGTACAGGGGGCGCCATGGCAGACCAAGAGCCGGTATATCCATCGGAGTTTGTCCCGACTGTCTATGCGGACTTCATTCTGAATTTCTTTACGCAATTGGGCATCGCCAAATTCTACCTTGCGCGGCTTTCCGCCGATGTAGGTTTCGTCCGCTTCAACGATGCCCGAAAGCCCGTCGTCGCCGTCCACCTTGCCCATGTGCTTGCGGATTTCGTGGCCCATGCGAAGCGCAGTCGGATACGAGACCCCGAGCTGGCGCTGCAATTCCTTGGCCGGGACGCCATGCCGGGAAGTCGTGAAGAGGTACATGGCATAGAACCACTTTTGCAGCGGCGTATGCGAGCGATGAAAGATGGTCCCGACCATGGGGAAAATCTCAAACCCGCACCACGCGCACTCATAGGCCGGATGGCGACGGATGCGGTGAAACTTGCCCGTCTTGCCGCACTTCGGGCACTCGATCTTGTCGCCGTACCGAAGCCGCATGAGGTAGTCCAGGCAGCTATCGTCATCCGGGAATTGGGCCATAAACTCGTTGATCGTCGGGCCTTTTGCCATGGTTCTCTCCATCGAATGAAGGAAGCATAGCAAAATGCCTTACGGGTGTCAACCTTATATACGCGGCTTAAGCTTATAGGGCGGTATGTGCATTGAACTAAGACTTTCGACGGGGGTGGATTGAATCACATGAGAAAGCTGAAAAGACGCAGGCCGCGTCTGCCCGCACTTGTCCCCTATGATAGGTGCAAGCGGTATGGTGAGGCACTTTTACGGCGGGAATGCTGGCGTATTGCTTCCTTCTTTGATGATGATGATATCGCACAAGAAGCCTTCGCTATATTCTGGCGGGTGTGCACAGCGCATCCCGGCAAGACTGAGGGGGACATATTCCGTATTTACAAGGTAGCTATCTGGTTCAGGATGAATGATCTTTCACGGTCGTGTTTTCCGAATCCGTATAATAAAGGGGAAGAAGGGAATCCCGCCGTGCAGATTGATACGGACATGCTTGAAGGGCTGCTAGGAACTATTCACAGTGAAGCTGATGTCTACCTTGAAACATTGGCCAAGATCCCGGTTGAGCTCCACGACGCATTTGTGTTGCTGGTGCGCGAGTTCCTGGGACTGGAAGACATACCACGGAAATCATGTGAGAGGCTTGGGGGAAAACAATGGACCGAATCCCTGCTTGGAGCTGTGAAGCGAAAGGCGGGGTTACATAAGTCCAGACAGTTGTGGAAAGAGTTGATATTGGCATTAGACATCGGAGGGAGCTCGTGAGACCATGGCTAAAACGAAGCTGAGCGTAGAGCAAGAAATCCTTGACGCGGTGGAAGCCCAGCGCGGCAAGAAGGAAACGGATGACCAGTCGTATCTTGAAAGGCTGACCCGGCTGTGTGACAAGAAGCTGGATGAGGCCAATTGGGAATCTTTATCGGAAGAGGCGCAGGACTGGGTCGAGAAGGCAATGAAGGCGCTGACCAATCAGCGCAAGATCCCCGCCTTCCCGAAAGCCGCTGGCGCTTCTGAGGAAGAGGAAGCTGATGCGGCCCCGCTCGGCGATGATGCGGACGGTACTGACGTCGAGGAGCCGGAAGAGGAAGTCGAAGAGGAAGTCAAGCCTGAGAAGGCTGGTAAGAAGAGCGCCGCTGTCGAAGACGATGAAGAGGATGTCGTCGAAGATGATGGTGAAGATGAACCCAATGACGACGAAAGCGAGGAAGACATGGAAGCGCAGGAGGAAGCTGTGAGCAAGAAGAAGTCGACGAAGAAAGTGGCGGTGAAGCCGGAGAAGAAGCCCGCTGCCAAAGCTGAGAAGAAAGCGGAGAAGAAAGCGGCGCCGAAGGCCAATGGCGAGAAGAAGGCCAAAGCCTCACGGGGCGGCGGCTTCGATCCGAAGGCTAAGATCAAGCTCCTTGTGAAGGAGAATCCCAAGCGCGAGGGCTCGATCACGCACAAGAAGTTCGCTAAGATCAAGAACGGCATGACGGTCGAGGAAGCTTTCAAAGCCGGTCTGACTGGTGTTGACCTCAAGTGCGACGTCGACCGTAAGTATATCTCGATCGGGTGATGTACGGTCAAAAGCGGGCAGGTCGCGTGCTGTTGCCTGCCCGCTGGTGCTAGGAGCCCCCGATGTTACCGATATTCATACCTACCCTGAACAGAGCGCACTTACGCGGGCAGCAGACCACTCGCCAGCGCGCCCTGCGAAACCTGCCGCAGTCACTTCGCAAATACACTACGCTCGTCGTTGATCCGGTAGATCATCATGAGCATCGACGTGACTATCGGGATATCGTGGATGAGTTCGGGTGTAAGTTGGCTGTGGTTGAGGGCCATAGGTTAGGTATCGCGCTCACGCGGCACTACATCGGTAAGTTCTTGGCCAAGAACAAGTTCGTCATGGTCGATGATGATCTCCGCTTCTATCACCGCCTGAACGGCGATCATAAGCATCTGTACAAGAATTCCGAAGAGGATACGGAACAGATGTTCGAAGATTTGGAAGCCGCGCTCGATAAATACGCTCATGTAGCTATATCAGCGCGGCAGTTCAACAATGCGGAAACTAACAAGCCAGACTTTCGCGAGAACAAGCGTGCCATCCGTGTGCTGGCGTTCAGGCGCAAGGAGTTCCTATCTGTAGAGCACGGCCGCGTAGACATTATGGAAGATTTCGATGTCACGCTCCAGTTGTTGCGAAAGGGCTACCCGAACCTCGTGTTCTATAAGTGGTCACAGGACCAGTATGAAACACAGGAGGTCGGCGGGTGCAGTACATACCGCACTCGCCAATTGCATGATGCATCGGTTCGCAAGATGGCGCAACTCCATGCTGACTTCATAAAGCTGGTGGAGAAGAAGGACAACCGTGCAGGCGGCGACTTCGGTACGCGCCTTGAAGCGCAGATCAAATGGGAAAAAGCTTATGAATCGTCGAAGAGCACCAGATTCTTCTAAGATGGAACGTCATCCCACAGGGCTATTATTTACTTCTGAGGGTCGCCGTGTCGTGCGTCTTGTTAAGAATGGAGAATTATATGTGCGGGAGGGGTTTAGTCCCGATGTGAGTGTTTTAAAGGAATATCCAAATACATACCGTAAAATGATCGATAATGTTGCTGGCCTTCGGTTCCTTGATATTGGCGCGCATATAGGTTCGTTCACAGTCATGGCGATGTTGCATGGCGCGATCGGTGGTGATTGTTATGAACCGGAGCGCGGCGCGGTCAGTGTCTTGAAACATAATGTGCGCAGCTTCGGCCATAGAATAAAGATTATTAGCTCTGCAATTTCAAGGTGCGGCGGCGATGTTATATTAAGCGTTCCGCCTAGCGGGAACAGCATATCTGCAACGACGCAAGCGATAATCAAAGGGCGGCAGGATTTGGTTGTATCTTCTGTGAGCTTTAATGAGGCTGTTGAAGCGAGTGGTGCAGCATTAATAAAGACTGACTGCGAGGGCGCGGAATTAGAATTTCTGGACGGCCGAAAGCTGCCGCATTCTGTTAAGGTTGTGTGTGGTGAACTGCACCGGGGGCACGGCTCCGAGGACCGCTGCTTAGCTATAATCAATTCATTTCGACGCTGGCATCCAATACATGAGCCTATTAGCTATTCATACAAACGATGCTGGATTGTTGCGTGGAGGCGTTGAATGGCCATCTATAAGCAGCCAGCGCCGTTTGCGGTTCAGATCGAGCCGGTCGAAGGTTGTTCACTCGCCTGCCATTTCTGTGCGCTTCAGACCTTACGTGATAATGGCGCTGACTGGCGAACGGGTGTGAATGGCAAGAACAGCGGCCCGTTCAAGTACATGAGCGCTGATACGTTGCGCAGGATTTCGAAAGGCATCATGGATCTGGGCTGGACTTCACGGATAGAGCTCGCCATGCACGGTGAGCCGACGCTGCACCCGGATATAGTCCAGATCGTGCGCATGTTGCGCCGTTGCCTACCCAAGAATCAGATCATGATAACGAGCAACGGCGGCGGTCTTTTGCACGTCGATAAGATATTTACGCTGTTCGAAGTGGGGTTGGATATCTTGGCGCTTGATGACTATAAGCACGCGAATCTAGTGTCTAGGATACTAGACACGCTCGAAGAACTGGCCGGTCCGGATGAGAGCCTTACTGATTACCTAGCCAATCTTGGCATCAAGTTCCGGCGCTACCCGCAGGACAAGGACGGGAGCCCACACCATCGCCTGAAAAAGGGTGAGAAGTTGTTGACCATCATCCAAGACATCGCCAGCAATGATGAAGGCACGCACATCATTACCAATCAGGGTGGCAGTGTAGGCAACCCTGATCCAAGCATGAAGCATTCACGATGTGCAAAACCGTTCCGCGAATTGAGCTTCAGATGGGACGGTAGCGTAGCCATCTGTTGCGATGACTGGAGTGGCCAGTACAAAATAGGCAACATCAACGAAATGGGCCTGCTTGAGATATGGCACCATCCGAGGTTCGATGCAGCCCGGCGAAAGTTGTACCATGGCCAGCGTGACTTCGGCCCCTGTAACGGGTGCAACGTCAGGTCCTATCGCGTGGGTCTGTTGCCTGACAAGATGGGTAAGGACACCATGCCAGAACCAACAGAGCGGACGGACACACTGATAAAGTTTGCGTTGGCGGGCAAGCCATTCACACTGCCGGTTAGGAGGGGAACGTGAGTGCGATCCAACACGCTCCGACGTGCGCTCGGCACGACAAGAGCGATAAAGTCCTGGGTGGCGTCTACTGCGACTGCGATGCCCTTATGCGGGCCAACGCGGTCCTGTCCAAGATCAATGATATTCGCAATAGCGTCGTCGGAACGCAGACCGTCAATTGGTCAGAACACATCTATCCGCTTGTCGCGGCGCTCGAAGATTCCGGTATTGCTGGGATGCCATACCCAGAAGCGCTCGAGAATTTCGGCACTCTTATCGAGCGAACCAATGCCGCCGAATCCGCCCTCGCCGCGCTGAGGGAGGAGGACGAGAGGCTACATCGCCTTATTGAATCTCTTGCAGATCGCATGGAGAGCGTAGGCGCAGTGGAAGCGGCCGAGGCCTTGCGGGCTGGCGTAGCGCAAATTAAGAGTGCCGCCCTCGCCACCTCAAAGACGGAGGGATAGGATGGTCCCAGTTATCTTCATTCGCGCTGACGTGTTCTACTCTATCGAATTGATGGAGCCTTCCGATTGCGGCAAATCGCTTGAGCAACAAGCGGCTGAGAATGCCGAGATGAACCCAGGAACGCAGCGTGTTGAGGATGTGCATGGCAACGTGCTTTGGCGGCTTCAATAACTTATCCCAAGGAGACCTGACGTGAGCGACCCTACACCCACTGGCGATGACGAGTGGATCGCGGAGACTGCGCGCGGGCTTATCGTGAAGTTCCGTGACGCTGGCTATATGCGTGTCGGCACGCCACAGACTGCAATCAACGATGTTGCCGCCACCCTTCGCGAGGCCATAGCGCGCGGGGGGTGTAGGGAGAGGGAGGTGTGCGCGAAGGTAGCCGAACTGAAATTTATTGAACGCAGGGTGGGCAAGGGGACTTCTGTCTATACTTATTCCGGCAGCGTGCAGTACGCCATCCGAGCGAGGGGGGAAGTGAAATGACCAAGTCGAAGATAAATGCGGCTGTCCTTCACGTCAATCCTGGGAATGCCAATGCACAGACACCAACCATGACTATTGCGCGTGTTCTGGCAGAGACGCTGGAGCTGCCATTATTGCACGGCGAGGCGACGGTCAAAGTGGCGGCGAATTGGAACAAGCGATATGACGTGCTGTTCGTAAAGCCTGGGGTATTGCGTTTCTGTTCATATCGGGACGCTGTCTTTGAACTCATCGGCAAGGCTGATGAGATAATCATTGTTGATAACGATCCTATGTTTGAGGTCGATAAGCGACTCGTGCCCCATGACTGTGTTTCATATTGGACCACGACACCTATCAACGTGAAGGACGAGTACGGTCAGTACGTCAACTGGAACAGAGCCACATGGCAGCATGAAGCGCGACTTCCTATTTCATTGCTTGGCGTCGAGCACGATGATGCGCTCGTGTATCATGGCCGGTACAGGCCGGATAGGCATTCATCATTCGACAGGTATTTTTCACGACCACAAGTGAAGACCGTGGTGCGGTGCCAGCACAAGGCAAAGGCTGAGTTTGAGCGCTACCATCCAGCGGTCATCTGTCACGTCGATAAGCAGTCAGACATCCTGGAGCTTGGCCAGTACAAAGCTGGGCTCTATATCGAAGACGACTTCTCACATTCAACGTTCACATCATTGGCACAGCGGTTCTATGAATACCTTCAGGTCGGCTTGCCTATCGTATTCGATGCTGAATGCGCCAAGACCTGTGAAACGGCTGGCCTCATAAGGTACGAAGAATTTACTGTAGATGGTACCGCTGACGTTGCGCGGTTCATGCGGCAGAATCTTGTGAAGGTCGCTCATAAGCAGGCTGACCTCTGGTATAGGGATTATAAGGCTGAGCTGCGCAGTGACGTCAGGGCAGCGGCTAGGAAACATTTCGGGTGGAAGGTGTGATGCTGATTCCTTATGACAGTCGGGCGCGTTTCAGCAAGTGGGCTATCCGCGTTAAAGGCACAAACCTTTACCTTCCCGAGATAAAGTATCATCGTGGCTATACGCACTATGATCCGGAACCGGACGGCGGCGCGCTCGGCCCTAGGCTCTTACGGTCACGGCGTGCTGCGATCAATGCTTTAGCCGCATATTGTCAAGGCATCTGGTTCAGGGATTGGAACCACGGCAATCCGATCGAAGGCAATGATAGCTATGACTTTCCAAATGTCAAACCCGATACTCAGCGCAGCAAAGCTGACTTCGAGATAGTCGAGTTCGAGGTTATTGAATTCTTGCCTGGATAGTTCTACATGAAAAAGCAACCCTTCACAAAGCAGGCGCTCAAACAGTTCTTCTACTGGATCAATGAGCGCCATGCCATCTATATCAGGCGGCATGTCGAGAAGAAGCCGTGGCCCTGGACCAAGGATCCTATCCTGCAACAGAATCGTTTTTGCTCCGTCTTTAGAGAACTGGACAAAACCACGATCTGGATTCGTGAGAACTGGCGTGAGCCGTATGCTGATCACAAGAACCTCTGGTTCGCGATGGCGATGGCCCGTCAGATCAACAAGATCGAGACCCTTGCTGAGATCGGTTTTCCAAAACGCTGGCAGCCTGAGCGGGTGCAGAACATAATCCGGGCGCGAATGGCGCGCGGTGAAAAGGCATACACCGGGGCCTATATGATCACAGGTTCTTTGGGCGGCGACAAGCCAAGCCAGACGGCATACAAGATACTGGACCCGCTGTACCGGAAGTCCCCGCACTTTATCCGTGACCCACATTCATTACTTGAAGAAGCCTTCATCGATCTTGTTCAGTACCGGGGCTTCGGTAGGTTCCTGGCTTATGAAGTCGTGACTGACCTTCGTCATACGCGGTATCTGTGCAACGCGCCTGACATCATGACCTGGGCCAATGCTGGGCCGGGAGCGCATCGCGGACTTCGGCGGCTGCAAGGCTTCAAGGTACGGGGCGAAGGTGCTAAATCACGCTACCCTGAGCAGGAAGCGCTAGACCTCATGCGCTGGCTGCTTGAAGTCTCACCAAAGTATATTCACGATCATGTGCCGCCGCTGGAGATGAGGGATGTTGAACACGTGACGTGCGAAATTGATAAGTACCTCCGCGCGAAAAACGGTGAGGGCAGGCTCGAACGCTATCGTTACCACAGCGAACCGTTGCTTTAATGGTTGATGAATCTCTAGTTCCCGTGCTTACGACTTACGGTCGGGTCGACAGGCAAAAGACTTTTCTGAGGTTGCCGCTTGAATGGCAACGCCGGACGGTATTCATAGCCGTTAAAGATGAAATCAAACAGCTCAAGAAGCTCTACGGCTATACCGGCTGTGAGTTCTTGGCACAGCCTAAGAGCATCAAGGGTATAGCCCAGGTTCATGCATGGCTTTTCAAAGAACACTTCTGGGAAAAGGTCCTGTTCCTTGACGATGATCTAGAATTCTTGGCGAGGCGCAAGGTAGTGAAAGGTGTGTCTGGAGAAGATTGGGTCAGCTTCACTATAGCGTCAGAGAGAGAGAGCTATCTGACAGCCTCACGATGCTAGAAGCTAAACTAGATGAAGTGTCGCATGTTGGCATGCTGCCGAGGGTGGGCTTTTCTCGCAGGGTGCATCCGCTGCCATGGAAGGATTTTGGGCGGATAGTGCACGCTCTTGGATTTCGTGTGTCAACTGTTTTGAATGTCTGTGAATTGGGGCGGATAGATCACCGCGAGGATTTTGATTACACGCTTCAGGTCTTACGTGCTGGGCACAAGACGGCGCTTCTGACCACGATGTGCGTTGGTGATAGAAAATTCGGTGACAGGGGTGGGTCATCGGCAAGCAACCGTTCATTTGATGCAGCCAATGCAGATGCCCTCAAACTGGCACGACTCCACCCTGGCCTTGTCGAAGCTGTTCCCGGTAAATATAGGACGACCGGTGATAGGCTGGAAGTGCGAATCAAATGGTCGAAGGCATTCAACTATGATGCCAAGCTTCACCCGCGTACCTTTTTCTAGAGCCAAATTTAAGCCCCGTACAGCGTAGGAACACCGGGCTGGCCCTTGGGTAGCGGGCAATATGGTTCCGCCAGCCACGGAGGCAATTTTGGGCTCTGTATTGCTCAGTTATAGCCATCATTAGCCGGGGTTTGTCATGCGTGTCATCAACGTGCGGAATGTTCATAGGGCACTGCCTGAAGGTTTGAGGCATCTACAGGTAGAGGGGATACGTGACGGTTCGCGCTTTGGCGATGTCGTTGTTGCACCTACCCCGGTGACTACGGTCTATCAGCGGCCATGGGAACGGGTGCTGTTCTGGGCGCTTCGAGACGCCAATCCTTTCTTCCATCTATTCGAAGCCCTCTATTTTCTAGCGGGACGTAATGATGTTGAATGGCTGGCATATTACAATGATGGTATGAGGAAGTTCTCGGATGACGGTAAGACCTTCCATGGCTCATATGGGTACAGATGGCGAAAGCATTTTCAAGCGTTCACAAAACTTGAAAAGGATGAGCCGGGTGTTCTTAGATGGGCTAATCGAAATCTAGACCAGCTCGATACCGTCGTACAGCTTCTTAAGAACAAGCCTCGTACCCGCCGAGCCATCATCCAGATGTGGGATTGCAAAGTTGATCTGTACCCCGATGAGTATCCTCAACACCGCGATCTCCCTTGCAATGACCTCATAGCGGTATGGCTGGACAGGGATGACTGCTTGTGCATGACCGTGTTCTGCCGGTCGAATGACATTATCTGGGGATGTTATGGGAGCAATGCTGTTCACTTCAGCGTGCTGCAAGAATACCTAGCCGCGCGCGTTGGCGTAGAAATAGGGCCTATGTATCAGGTCAGTAATAACTTCCATGCTTATACCGATCTCTATGAAAAGATGCTGCCGTTGGCTGATGAGGCATCTGATGGATACAAGTCAACATGGTGCCCATATAAGAGCGGGCTAGTGCTGTGGACAAAGATCATCACAGATGCGCATCATTTCGATGCTGAGCTTATTGATAGCTTCATGTGCAATTTGACACCGAAGGACGGTTGGCGCAATGAATTCTTTCCGCACGTCGCTATTCCGATGCGTAGGGCCTATCGCCTGTTCAAGGAGGAGCCGGGTATTGAACGCTATCAGAGCATCTATGAGATATTGGGTCAGATCGATCCTCGAAGTGATTGGGGCAGGGCCTGTATTAGTTGGATGCATAGCCGTGAGGTAAACGCAAGAGCTAAAAGTGAAACCTAATGACGTTGAAGGAAAAGATATTCGAGGTCTGTGGTACGAATGACCTCTTGGCACTGGTGCTGTCGGGTGGCGATGTGCGGCGATATCACCAAGAAGGCGGGCATGTCTACATGCAGCCAGTGTCAGAACATACCTATCGGGTGATGGCCATCTTGCTGCATTTCTGGCCTGATGCTTCACGTGAGCTGTTGATTGCCGCGTTCTACCATGATTCGCCTGCTGAGCGCGTGACCGGCGACCCGCCCGCTACCGTCAAAGCCGTCTTTCCCAGTGTGCGCGCCGTCTACGATGATATCGAACGCGAGGTCATGGATGCATTGGGTCTGCCAAATGAAAATGATCTGGAGCCTATCGACTACGCACGGTTGAAGGTGGCGGACTACGTTGAATTGTGCATTACGTGCAAGTCCCAGCCTGGACGTAGGCCTCAACGGATATACGAGCGGGGCAGACAATTTGTTGAGCAGTACGCAATAAGGCTGCCTGACGATGAGCGTGCGATGGTGGATGATTTCATGAGGAAACTTAGAACCAATCTGTGGGAGGCGTAGCTATGCCAAAGTGTGCGATCTGTGGATTTGAGGTTACAGCACCTTGGGGTAAGGTATGCCCCACGAAAGAAGACGCCGTCGACAATCTCTGTCCTTCCCTTGGTGCAGCGATTTTACGATCATCGCCGTCAATACCTTCTGAGCCCAACGATGAATTCGCGCGCCGTGCTAGGCAGAAGGACCGGCTCATTGCCATCGCTCTGAAGCAGGCGCTCAAGACGTTCGATAAGGATAAGGAATATGCCAGTTCATGGCGGCAACGAAACGGTGTCGGCGCATACTTCACGATCGTGCGAAAATGGGACCGTATCGAGAACGCTGCACAAGCCAAGACCTTCATGGACAAACCCGTGCAGCAATATGACCTCTTTCAGAGGTTTGAGCTGGACCGTCGCGAGGAAGGCATCTTAGACGATGTGATGGACCTAGTAGGCTACTGTCTAGTGCTCGTTGAGCACATGATGGAATGCGGCTATGCAGCGGATATTTTGAAGCAATCACCTAAGATATACGATCCATCAGATCTGGATGGACCTGTACCGGAGCCCCGCATCCCACGACGGTCAATTGAGCCAGCAGGGCAACCACGGGAAGGTGTGTTTTATGTAGGGGAACTCGGCTTGTCCCATACTGATTGCGTGTTCAGTACAGACCCCATCACCGGTAAGATCACGGCTGGCCAAGGCGAAGTGGACCCACGAACCGGGCGGTTCAAGATACCATGCCTAGAATGTGCAGAGATGCAGCAAGATCGCGTAGGCAAAGTCAATCACCCCATGCCTTATGGATACAAAGCTGAAGAGGAAAATGCTTGATGGAACGGGAAGAACTGCTTTCAGTGCTAGAACTGGCCTCTGCCGCACTGGCCAAGGAGAATGAAACCATCCTGCCCATTCTAGCAGGGTTCAAGTTCGAGAAGGGTCGTGTCATCACATATGATGACGTCATCTCAGTCTCTATTCCTTTGGATATTGGGCTTCAGGGCGTGCTGCCAGGACACCAGCTTTTACGCTTCTTGAACTCGTGTGGCACTAAGGACGTTGGGGTCAGCAGCAAGGACAGCACCGTCACGATCAAGTGCGACCGTGCCAAGCTGTCGCTGCCGAGCACGGATGTGAAAGACTGGCCCTTCAAAAAGCCTAAGACTGAAGGCACGTTCAAAGTGGAACTGAATGCCGCGTTCTTCCGAGGCTTGGGTCTTTGCACGGCCGTCGTGCCGGATAAAGGCTTATCGTCGTGGATGGGCGGCATCAGTTTCTACTTCGGCAAGACGCTCAGGCTGTACGCCTTGAACGCTACGCGTGATGGCATCTGCCATTTCACAATTCCGGAGCTAGGTACGGGTGGGAAGGTTGAACGCTACATCGTACCCGTCAGCTTCTGTAAGACGGCCCTGACCATGGCCAAGAAGTGCGGGCAAGAAGGCTGCACGCTCTACGTCAACCCCAGCAGCCTTCTGATTACATTCCCCGGTGATGCTATCCTGTACGGCAAGCTCATCGAGGCTGAGGGGCAGAACATCGCGGGTCGAGTCAAGACAATCATGGATGAGATCGATGGCGAGTTCTGCCCCATCACCCCTGAGCTGGCTGACGGCATCAAGCGGTCATCTATTCTGGGCGGTAACGATGGTGCGTGCAACGTCGTGATCGATGACAAGATCCGACTTCGTACCAGCGGCCCTGGAAATGTTTCTTTGGCTGAGCCCGTACCTTTGAAGGGTAAGCACCCTGAGGTCGAGGTCAACATCGCCGCCCCAACGCTGCTCAAGATGCTTGGGGAGTGTCAGGAGATTCGCTTCTTGCAGCACAGCACCGTCGCTCGTGCGGATGACAGCTTCGTCTACATAGTCGCGAACAGGGGTTAGTGAATCTGTAATGGTATCCAGACTCAGACCTAGACTTCCTGAACGCATCGAGCGTATCGGCGATGCGACTCTGTACCTGGGCGATTGCCTGGAAATCCTCCCGACGCTCGGGAAGGTGGATGCCGTGGTGACTGACCCGCCATATGGGATGGCGTTGAACACGGACAGCGCACGCTTTTCTGGCGGGTCGATTGAAAGCCAAAACCGACGCGGTGCAGGGAAGGCTTACGCCGCCGTATACGGTGATGACCGGCCGTTTGATCCGACGCCATTCCTCGGGTTCCGGCACGTCGTCATGTGGGGGTTCAATCATTTTAGCGAGCGGCTTCCGCGGGGCGGCGGTTTAGTTTGGATCAAGCGCAAGGACGACGCATTTGGTTCGTTTCTTTCCGATGCTGAACTCGGCTGGGAGAAGGGCAAGGTGGGCGTGTTTTGCTTCCGCTCATACCCGCAAGCGATGGCGCTTGAACGCGTTCATCCGACGCAAAAGCCCGTTGAGCTAATGGCGTGGTGCGTTGAGCGGACCAACGGGACGATCCTCGATCCCTTCATGGGATCAGGTACAACTGGCGTCGCCTGTATTAGACTGAGCAGGAAATTTATCGGCATCGAGATAGAGCCGCGCTACTTTGACATAGCCTGTAAGAGGATAGAAGCTGAAACCAAAAAGGGCCGGTTCTTTTATGATGACGGCACAGCGGTCAAGAAGCTGAAGAGGAACAGGCTCCTGTGAGCTTCTTCTTCGCTGAGGATCAGGAAGCGCCCAAATCCAAGAGCGGGCGGAAGCAGCTTACCGTCGAGACCCTGCACTCGATGGGCTGTAAAGCCTGCCCGCTCGATAAGCTCAAGGGCTTGCTACATCCTAAGATGAAGGCAACGGGTGCTGACCGGCCACTGGTCATGATTCTTGGCGAAGCTCCTGGCAAAACCGAGGATAAGCTGGGCAAGCAATTCGTAGGTGAATCAGGCCAGTTGCTACGCCCAAACATTCCCGAAAAGTATGAGGACCAAATACGCTGGCAGAACACCATCAATTGCTCGCCCCCGAGCAACAAAACCCCGGCTCAGGCAGAGGTGGAGTGTTGCCGCCCTAGGCTTATAGCCGATATAGAGCTCACGCGGCCCAGGGCGATTTTTGGGCTCGGTGGTGTGTCTTTAAACTGGGCCGTAGGTGAAGAAGGCATAACCAAGTGGCGCGGGCGGTATTTCCCCATCAAGGTCGGCAATCATACCTGCTGGTTCTTCCCTACGTTTCACCCGTCCTATCTGTTACGTAGGCAACGCGTCAATAAGCGCACCGGCCGCAAGATGCTGAGTGAAGATGAAAAGGTATGGCAGCGTGATTTGAAGCGCGCGTTCAAGCTGGTTGAAAAGCTACCGGATGCTGAGGTCGTAGCGTCGGAAGAAATAGAGGAAGGTGTATCGTACGTCACGGGTGAAGGCGGCTGGCAAGATGTTGACCGTGTCAAAGAAGCTCTAGCACACTTTGCTGAGCTTCCAGACTGTGCCTTCGACTATGAAACGGCCAGTGATGAACGGGGAAGCCAGCGCCAGACACGGCCCTATGGCAAAGGCGCGCGGATACTCAGCGTAGCAGTAGGGACCAAGGATGAGGCCTTCGCTTTTCCATTGCATCACCGTGAAGCGGGCTGGACGGAGAAGCAGCGCAAGGCCGTCATTGATGCCTGGACGGCGTTCTTGGCCACACCTAATATCAAGATCGCGCAGAACCTGTTCTTTGAACTGGAATGGAGCATCTATTTCTGGGGCCTTAAGATGGCCCGAATATCGAAGTGGGAAGATACGATGGCGCAAGCCTACGTGCTCGACTCACGGAAGGGGATGCTCAGCCTCGATACCCTGATTCTCCTGCACTTTGGATTTCACCTAAAAGCCATATCGAAGGTCAACCTCACAGCACTCGACCAAGAGCCGATCGAGAAGGTGCTTCGGTACAATGCGCTCGATGCCAAATGGGAGCATGCGCTGAAGACGAAGCAGCGGCAGTTGCTTCGCGATGAGGGCCTGGAAGAGCTCTACTACGATCAACTCCGACGCATTCCAACCATGGCGTTGAAGTCCCATTTCGGGATGCTGATTGACTTCAATGAAGTCATAGCCTTCGATAAGAAGTACTCAGCTCAGATCAAAGCTCTTCGCAAGTGGTTTGTCAATTCCAAGACGGTAGCCGCGTTCGAGAAGAAGTTTGAACGCAAGTTCAGGCCGGGCTCTGACAAGGACGTACTTGATGTCTTGCGCGGCATTCTAAACCGTAACGAGTGCCGTGTAGAAGACCTTGATAACCCCGGTCAGTACAAGTGGTCATCTAAAGATGAGGTGCTGGGGCAGATACCTCTGAACTTCGCTCGCAAGCTGCGAGAGTACCGGGCGGTCACGGGCAACAAGTCCAAGTACATCGACCCGCTGCTGCCTAAAGGCTACAAGCCCGCGCTGGTGGCTGATAAGCCTGTTGATGTAGGCAAGTGCATCTGGCCTGATGGTCGTACCCACGCCGTGATACAGACCTTGCTATTGGTCACGCGTCGTACGAGCTGCACGTATCCAAACGAACAGTTCTGGCCAAAGCGAGATGATGATTATAAAGACCTCAGGCGTGAGTTCATCGCGCCGACAGATGACGTTTGGCGCACGGTCGTAAAGAACTTCGGCTATACCGTAGACAGGCGAATCGACCCGGATGATTGCTGGTTCATACCTATCGACCAGGGCCAGATCGAGGCTCGTGTTGCTGGGATGGCTTCTAAGGACAGGGTCTATTGCACTTACTTGTGGGATCGAAATGATATCCACATGGAATGGACCAAGCGGCTGGCCTATGCCTATCCGCGCCGTATTGGCGGCAAAGAATACCTCAAGGACGCTGCGGCTCTGAAGAAGTTCCGCACTGATGTCAAAAACCAATGGACCTTCCCCCTCATCTTTGGCGCATCCGTACCCTCAGTGGCCAAATACCTGCACATGCCGGTAGACATCATAGGTGAACAGGTAGACGACTTCTGGGAAATGCTGCCCGGATTGAAGGGCTGGCAAGACACCACGATCGGCGGTTACAATTGCAACGGCTATGTCGAGACGTTGACGGGCTGGCGGCGGTACGCACCCATCAGTAAGAACCAGTTGATCAACACCCCAATTCAAGGATCGGCATCCGATATCACTATCAGTGCTATGAACAGGCTATCTGAAGCTGCGCAAGAAATGGATCTGTGGCAGTTCCAGGCACGGCTTGAGGTCCATGATGAGCTGGGCTTCTGGATACCCAAGAAGACTTTCGACCGTGACCTGGAATTCATCGCTGATGCTATGCTCGAATGCAGGCACTACCCTTGGATTAATGTCCCCCTCTGTATAGAAGTAAGCAAAGGGCCAAACTGGTATGATGTGAAGCCTGAGGCCACGCTGTTCGCAGATGACTTCGGGAAGATTGACCGTCATGAACAAGGTTTCTAAGGCCAAGAAATTTAGGCGACTCACCAAAAGTGCGTGTCAACCCGCATACGAACGGCATAAGAAAAATGCTAAGATGCGGGGCATAGAGTTCTTACTGACTCTTGAAGAATGGTATGATATATGGCGTTCTAGCGGGCAATTGAAAAATCGCGGCTGTCATAAAGGGCAATACGTCATGGCAAGATATAATGATGTTGGTCCATATGCCAAATGGAATGTCAAGATCGTAACGTGCTCATTGAACCTAGAAGAGGCAATGGTCGGTAATTCTTTTGGAAGTGCACATAAGGGGCGCATCAACCCATTTTTAGGTAGAAAGCATACTAAGCAAACGAAGGCAAAGATGCGCGCCGCTCTTCTTGGACACAAGAGGAGTGTTGGGTCTTGGAATGGTAGTGCCAAAATTTCTGAAGAAGATGTGCCTAAAATACGTGCACTCTATAATGAAGGGTATCGACAACATAAAATCGCTGAAATATTTGGCATCAGTCAGATGATGATCAGCTACATAGTCCGTGGTAAGAAGTGGCGACATGTTCCATGTGAACCAACAGAGGAGCAGGGATTTTGAAACATCCAGATATCTATTCGATAAAGGTCTGCCACGTAACGGGCGGGTGGCCTATTGCTGAAATCGACTGCTTGACGCTTGAGTCGGCGGGTGTAGCTTATGACAAAGCCGTCGCCGCTATGCGTGATAGGGCCTTTCTTGAGCTGACGGATGATTTTGGTATCAAGTTCGCTATTAACGGTCGCGTCATTGGCTGGATCTTCTGTGGTTGGCTGAAAGATTTTCATAAGCGTGTGATCGATATCGGTGACACGCAACAGGCCAATTTAGAGGCATACGAATCCGAGTTCGGTTCCAAGGTGGGCATCGGCCGATGACACACACATTCGCTGCCCTGAAAGTCAGCAATCAAGTTTATGAGGAAATCGAGAAGAAATTGCGTGAGGCTGGCTATGATCACGCTTTCATTGACGGTGCCATCGACATGCACGGTATTGGTCTGTTGCGCGGCGGACCCGCTTGGACCTACTGCGCTGGCCGGCTTCCCAACTATGACATCTATGTCAGCGTACTTTATGAGGACGGGAGCGGGGGCTCAGCCAAGTTCGTGAAGAACAGGTTCAGTACGTTTGAGCATTGGGAATTGAATGCTGAAGGTGAACGGCCAACCAAGAACATCGTGGCGTGGAGATGAAGCAATGAGTGAGGAACTCATCAATAAATACCGGCCCACCAGTTTTGATGATGTCATCGGGCATGACAGCGTCGTGCGATCAATCAAAGCTGCACTCGATGGCAAGCGCGGGCGCAGTTTCATCCTGGGCGGGCCGTCTGGCGTGGGCAAGACGACCTTAGCCCGCATCATTGCCAAGCATGTCGGCGCTAAGGCATTCGATATTGTTGAAATTGATGGTGCGACGCATACCGGCATCGATGCTATGCGTGGGATAACTGAACGGCTTCAGTACAAGAGCTTCGGTGGTGGTGCGCGGGCCGTCATTGTCGATGAAGCACACTCAATTTCGAAGCCCGCTGTTCGGTCCCTGCTCAAAGCTATTGAGGAGCCGCCCGATGGGGTTTACTGGCTGTTATGCACCACTGAGCCCGCAAGCATCCCCAAGGAAATCCGCACCCGCTGTTTGAGCTATGATCTTAAACCAGTGCCGGATGAGGATATTCTAGCTTTGTTGATGGGTGTTACCAAAGCTGAGGGTTTACCTATCGCTAATTCAGATGAAGCCTTGACTGTGCTTGTGGAAGCGGCTGATGGCAGCCCGCGACAGGCTCTGTCGTTCTTGGCTGAGTGTGGCCACACCAAAGACCTAAGTGAAATACGTATTCTTATAAAGCAGGCAGCGGTAGCGTCCAAGGAAGCTATCGACCTATGCCGCCTGCTTATCAAAGGTGCAAGCTGGAAGGAGCTCACGGCCTGTATTGCCAAATTGGACGGCCAGCCTGAAAGCGTCCGTATCATCGTGCTCCGGTATATGAGCTCTGTAGCGCTCAAAGAAGGCAAGCCGGGGCGGGCGCTGGCCATTATGGATGCCTTTGCCCAGCCCTTCCAGGACCGTGAGGGCACCGCGCCCTTGATCCTAGCTTGCGGGGGGTTATGCTTTGGAGAATGACGGTCTGTATTAAATAGGGGTGGGTAGGAGAATCAGATATGGCACTTAAAGTTGATGTAGAGGAACTTCGGGAGCGGCTTGCTATTGACAAGCACAGCCTCGATGAAGAGATCGAGCAGCAGGCTGAGGTCTACTATGTAGTGGCTGAAGCCGCTGTGCTGGCAAAGTCCAGGATGGATGCCGCTGAAGAGGACGTGAAGCTTATTCAGGCCAAGCTCGATCCACTAATCCGTGCGAAGTTGGAGAAAAACGAGGAAAAGGTCACAGAAGCTGTGGTCAGATCGGCTATCATACAGCACCCGCAGTCTAAGGAGGCTGTTGAAACAGCCCGCAACATCAGAGAGGAATATGAGAAGCTCAGCGCTTTGAAAGACGCATTTCGCCAGCGGTCATCGATGCTGCGCGATCTGGTTGAGCTTCATGTATCAGGTTACTACACTGACCGTTCAGTTCGCGGCTCAGCTAACAAGGCCAGCGATCATAAGGCTGATCAGGTGCGGCAGCGGCTCAGCGAAATGCGAAAGGTCGAAAAGAGCGAGGAGCGCAGCAAGTCTAGGCGGCGGGGAGACGACTGACCGTGTCTCGTCTTGCCGACTATGTGTTCTTTGTTCTAAGCATCAGTGCGGGAGTAGTGCTCGCTTTGGCGGTATTCTATGCGGCCATTCGTCTTGCGTCTGAGGCTTGGCACAAAGGCAGAGAACAGTTTCACCGTAGAATGCGATTCAATAGCAAGTTGAAAGGAGATCGGCCCCATGGCTGATAAAGGCAAGAAGCAGAAGTTCAAGTACCAGGAGCGGGATGCCAGCACCTGGAAGCAGAAGAGCCAGGAAAGTTCTGGCAGCTACGATGATATCGTCAAGGACGGTATCCCGAAGTTCAAGGCACAGGACGGCAAGAACCGAATCCGTATTCTGCCGCCAACCTGGGATGACGCCGATGACTTCGGCTATCCTATCCTGGTGCACTATCGCATCGGCGCCGAGGAGCAGCCTTATCTTTGCCTACAGATGAAGGATGAAGAGTGCCCCATCTGTGAAGAAGCAAGGCGTCTTGCCGCTGACGGTGATGTTGACGACTCCAAGCGTTTCAAGCCCAGCAAGCGAAAGGGCTGGTGGCTGCTTGATCGTAAGTCGGACGAGCCCGACATGCCCGTGTTCTGGGCCGCACCGCACGGCACGCACAAAGACGTCCTTCTCGCTTGTGAGGACGATGAGTCTGGTGAGATCATGCCGTGCGATCATCCACAGGAAGGCTATGATGTGGCCTTCAACAAAGAGGGCGCACAGCTTCGCACGAAATACACTGGCGTCAAGCTGGTCCGTAACGCCACGCCGATCCTCGAAGATGAAGACGATATGGCCAAGGTACTTGAGTTCATTGCCGAGAACCCGATCGACAGTCTCCTCAAGTTCTATGATGCCAAATACCTCACAGCCATTCTTGCGGGGCAGGCACCGAAGTCTGATGAAGACGAAGACGAAGAGGATGAGAAGCCCAAGAAAAAGACCAAGAAGAAGCCTGTCGACGAGGATGAGGAAGACGAAAAACCCAAAGGCAAGAAGCGCCCCCGTCTTGATGAAGATGAGGACGAGGATGAAAAGCCCAAGGGCAAGGCCAAGAAGAAGGGCAAGGATGAGGAAGAGGAAGAAGAGCCTGACCCTGATGCTGAGGAAGGGGAAGAAGAGGGGGAAGATGAAGCCCTGGACTTCGATGAGATGGATGAGGGTGATCTCGCTAAGTTCGTCAAGAAGCACCGGCTCGACATCGACCTCGACGAAATCGATGGCACCAAGAAGCAGCGCAAGGCTGTGAAGGCTGCGTGGGAAGAACAGCAGGAAGAAGCCAAGCCCAAGGCCAAGGCTAAGAAGAAACCCGCGGAAGATGAAGATGAAGAGGAAGAGGACGGCAACTCTGCCACTGCCAAGCTGAAGGCGGCAGCGAAGCGCGCCAAAGAGAAGAGTGGCAAGAAGAAGGCTGATGAAGACGAAGACGACGACTAAGCGCCCGCGACCTAGTTTGGCCAAAGAGGGGCGAGATCAGTATTTTCTCGCCCCTAGCGCCAATCTAGAGTTCGTACATACGGGAGCAACCGTGCTCGACTGTGTGCTAGGCGGCGGCTGGCCTTTGGGCCGCGTATCTAACATCGTCGGTGACAAGAGCACAGGCAAGACCCTGGTCGCGTGCGAGGCTATGGCCAACTTCAGCCGTAAGTTTCCCAAAGGCATGATTCGGTATGTCGAGACAGAAGCTGCCTTCGATGATGCCTATGCCGCTGCTCTTGGAATACCCATGGACCGTGTTGAGCGGCCTGATTCACAACTCGAGACGGTTGAAGCCGTGTTCGAAGACCTGATGGGCGCTCTATCCAGGATGAAGCGCGGAGGCCTGTACATCTTGGACTCATTGGATGCGCTGTCGGATGCGGCTGAAATGGGTAGGGAAATTGATAAAGCAACCTTCGGCGCTGGCAAAGCTAAAGGCATGTCACAACTGTTCAGGCGCGCTATAAAGAAGGTCGAAGCCAAACAATGCCATTTCATGATCATATCCCAGATACGGGATAACATCGGGGCGACCTTCGGCCGCAAGTACTCACGGTCGGGCGGCAAAGCCCTGGACTTCTATGCTTCACAGGTTGCCTACCTAGCGCACCTGGGCGAGCTCAAGCGCAAGCTGAAGGGTGTAGAGCGTACCATAGGCGTCCAGATCAGAATGAAGTGTACAAAGAACAAGGTGGGCCTGCCGTTCCGTACCTGTGACTTCCCCATCTTGTTCGGGTACGGCATCGAAGATATCACAGCGAGCATTGACTGGCTCGTTACGAACAAGCAGCACAGGCGCACCAGCTTGAGCCTTGACGATCTGAAGGCTATACGCGAAGAGGCCATGCATGTTGAAGTCGACGGTGCCGATGACATTCGCCAGCTCTTGGCAACCAATGTGATTGCAGGGTGGTCAGAGATCGAAAAGTCGTTCCTCCCGCCCAGGAGAAAATACAATGACTGACCGCGAATCGTACATGGACATTGCTTGCACGATCAAGGCCGCGCCTTCAAATGGCAAGGCACTCTTAGTTGCTGATGAGCGTGGTGAAGAGTTTTGGGTGCCGCGTTCAGTATGTATGAACGGACATCATGAGTTCAATGCTGGTGATGATGTGACGCTCAAGATAGCGGAATGGTTCGTGGTCAAGAATGAGATAGGGTTATGACGCGCGTGCGACCTAGGCTTCCGAAGGCGTATGGTGTCACCGTCGCTACGCGCACTGGCGATAAAGAGGGAAGCTATAAGTTCTGGTACGACCCTAACAACTCTCTCAACCAAGCCGTGCAGAAGAAGGGCAAGACTGATGGTGACTACATTGTTGAGGTTGATGGGGATCAGATCAATGAGATATTTCGCTGGAGCCCACAGCGCAAGCATTGGATCCAGCTTTGGGGTGTGCTACCAGCGCGCGACAGGGTGAACATAGCCCTGACTGAGACTGATGACCCGGATGAATTGATTGAAGCCTTGGTTGCTACAATCGAGGACGGTGAGACTAGGCTTTGGCAATGGGCCAAGTGGACCGTGGTTGAGGTCTTGCTACGACATCTGTCCGGCAGTGAAAAGTTCAAGATAATTGCCGATGAGATGCGGGAGAATTTCGACAGGCTGAATCCAGCCAAGCACTCACCGTGGGAGGGATAGTGTGGTTGATAATGATCTTATTCTGAATGTTGCCAAGATCATCTAGCTTGCATCAATAGACCCAAAGGATAGTTCTCGCGGCTTCTTGAAATCTTTAGATGAATGCAAAGTGTTAGCACTGCCTATCATTGATATGGTATCGCGTAAAATCATTGATGACGCTATAGCTATTGAATTAGGGCAGGTATTTAAATGAGACCCGGAGGCAGCTCAACTAAGGGTGCAAGCTTTGAGCGGCAGGTGTGCCGTCAGCTTTCGCTGTGGATAAGCAGCGGTGAACGCGACGATGTGTTCTGGCGCACGGCTATGTCAGGCGGCCGGGCTACGATAGGGCTGCGCAGCGGCAAGAACAGAGGCGCACAGGCCGGAGATGCGCAAGCTATTGATGCTCTCGGCGATGCCTTTATGAAAGTGTTCTCGGTCGAGTGCAAGCATGTTAAGACGCTCCAGCTAGGCCAGATGCTGGCAAAGCATACAGGCAAGAGCCATGACTACTGGATTAAGCACCGGCGCGAAAGTGCGGCCTTCAAACGCGAGCCATTCATGGTGGCGCGCGAGAACAGGTATCCTACGCTGCTGTTCGTAACGGCTGAAGGGTTGGAACAGCTCGGGTTGGAATACCTGCCGTATCGCACCATATTTCGCGGCTGTATTCCATTATGGGTCTCAATCAAAAGTGCCGTCTACACGGATGAGGTCCATGTGTTAGACTGGGAGCGTTTCCTGAAAGAGACGCTGCCGCCTATTCATTTGAAGCGGAGAAAGAAATGATCAGGGCCAGGGTTAGAACAAGTGACGGTAACGAAGACATCGTTGATATCGATGTTGAAAGAATAGGCAATGCTATTGCCAAGTATCACACTGAAGGCAAGCTAGAGGCTCTGACGGTCAGTAGTTCAGGAAGACCAATACCGAAGGTCTACTTCCACCCGAACCTTGTGTCTATTGAACTGTTCCAAGCTTAATTTGGGGTATGTGATATGATAGACAGTGCGCTGTATAATGTTCAGTTATCAAGAACAATACGATGGGATGCTGAGGCAGAAGCAAGGATCTATAACATCCAAGCTGCCAAAGCACACCGTTTGAGTCCACACTCAATGGTCCATGCCTATATATCCTGGCAGCAAGCAGATCGTTATGTAGAACTGTTTAAGGATTTCTATAACAAGGATATTACTAATCCATACTCCCACGGCTTGGTCTGGTTCTGTTGCAAGTGTTTCAAAATTGAGTGCCCGCATTGGTTCGATAGCCATGCCGTTCAACGTGTTGGTGACAGACATTACCACGTTGAATATAATGTCTGTCACTGCAAATTCTGTAATCTGAACATATTCCTTGGTGGCCCCGGTGTTGGCACGCCGTCTCAGGAAGCACTGGCTTTAGTTCATGAGAGATTAGCCAAGCACAGCCCATCTGAGCACAGAAGCTTGGTCAATTTTGGTTATGGGTCTGGGTGGGTTTGTGAAACGCCTGTAATAGTTTCCAGAATGATCGAATCACATGGTATTGAGGCGGCTTCTGTTTACCTTGATCGCTTGATACAGAACGGCTCATGCCAAGATGCCTTCAACCACCTCCATAACTATGTTTAAGCCAGCCACCATATTGTTCACCGATCCACATCTGTCCGAGAAGGCAGAGGATCAGTATCGGTTCGACATCTTCCCCTGGTGCGTTAAGAACTACGCTACCAAGGCAACGACCGTGATCATACCCGGGGATCTGACTGACCGCAAAGACCGACACGCGGATTGGTTCGTCAACAAGGTGGTTGAAAATGTAAGGCTACTGTCGGAATCGTTCACGGTCTATATCATGATGGGGAATCACTGTTATAGCGCAAATCCTAAAGAACCGTTCTTTCGGTTTCTCGGCGGCATGTTGAACGTAATCTACATCCGTGAACCTGTCATGCTTCACGTTCCAGTTGGGGGTAAGGGTAAGCGAAAGGTCTTTTTCCTTCCCCATACCCGCCACCCGGAAAAGGAATGGGGTGGATACCAGTTCAAGAACTGCGATGCGATATTCATGCATCAGACATTCCGTGGTGCAAAGAGTGAGTCGGGGTTCGAACTCGATGGACTCAACCCGTCTGCGTTCAAAGGAATGGGATGCCCTATATTCTCAGGTGATGTCCACAATCCGCAGCAGGTTGGGCCGATCACTTACATTGGCTGTCCTTGGCACGTGCACTATGGGGACAGATTCCAGCCCCGCGTTCTGATCGCTGATGCTGACTTCAAGACCCAGCCCGCTCATTTCCCAGCCCCACAGAAGCTGGTATTAGATATCACATCCCCCGGGAACTTGAAAGATACTAGGCACCGTATCAATGAAGGTGACCGTGTCAAAGTGCGGCTGTATTTACCTAGGGCTGAGTTCATTGACTGGCCCAAGCATAGAGACAAGATAAAGGCTGTGTGCAAGGAACTGAAGGTTGAGCTGCACGGTATAGAGCTTAAGGAACTAGTACGCGGCAGGCCCAGGCCCAGGCTCGTACAGGTAAAATCCAAGGCCGCTAGAGGTCGTGCAGAAACCTTCGAAGCGTACTGCCAGCAACGCCAGATCGATAGCGTAACGGCAGCTATAGGGAAGGAGCTGTTAGATGCAGAAACAAACTGAGGGCGTGTTGAGGGTGTTGATTGCACGCGCGCTCTACAATAATTGCCGCGTGGCCTGGAAGGAAGCTGGGATGGCTGTACCAGCTCCTTGGTCTAAGGTATTCAAAGATGACCGTGACTCATATCTAGATGATGCGGATGCTGTTTTGAAAGCACTGGACGGGTATCTGACACACCATACAAATTGTCGCGGCCGATGGACTGGAACTTGCAACTGTGGGTTTGAAGAGGCCCGCCGCGTGCTCGAGGAGACGGCATGAGACATCGCGCGGGAGATCGCGAAGGTGGAGGAAGCGGCGAATGTGGCGGAGCAGTACGGCCGCGCACCATAGATTGGCCGGCGACGGAGATGTTGCCGATCTCTACCGCGCCACGGCCGCCGCCCTCCTCAAGGAGATGGGGCTCGAATGACTAACAGGGCATTAGTGCGAGAAGGATGGTGGCGGGCGCATGGCTATCGCATTCGCTTCCCCGAAGAGGGTTTCATCAACATCGCTGGGCAAGACCATGAGGCATTCATCGAAATCATGAAGCGGGCGGGTGCTGAGATCGTCTTTGATGGACTGCCTTATTATTATATTTGGAATTCGATTTCAAACTCGGATGTGATCTACGAGGTAACTCTGCCACAAACTTGAATGTGATGCTGTGAACTTTCTCTGGATCAAGCTGCAAGACTTCAAGTCCTACCGTGGTGAACACGTTCTGGATCTCAGGAAGTTCGGTCCGGGCCTGTACTATATCCGAGGCACGAACAAATATGAGCCAGATATGGGCTCCAACGGCGTCGGCAAGTCGAGCGTCTGGGACGCCGTGCATTGGTGTTTCTATGGGGCCAGCCTACGGGCGGTAAAGAGTCCAAACCTAGCCCCATGGGGCAAAAAAGGCGGCACAGCGGTCACGGTATGCTTGTGCCTGGACGGCATGACCACCAAGGTCAAGCGCACTTATAAGCCGAACTCACTTGCTGTGATTCAGGACAAGCAAGAACGGGGCGTTACCCAGGAACAGCTTGAAGACATGCTGCGGTTGAACTCTGAACGGTTTCAACAGAGCATCATATTCGGCCAGCACTCCGTCATGTTCTTTGACTTGACGCCTGGGCCAAAGCTCGACGTGTTCACAGACCTGATGGGCCTCAACTTCTGGCTCGAGCGTGCTGAACACGCCAAGCACACGACGTCGGAGCTCGCGGTCAACTTCCAAGAACTGGAGCATCAGCAACTAACGAATGAAACACGCATCGAGGAACTCACGGCCGCTATTGCGGAAGATGAAGCGGCAGCGGTTGTTGAAGCCCAGGAACAAGGTAAGCGGTTAGAGGCTATTCGTGATGGTATCCGAACCTTGAAGGCTGCGCGGGACGATGTCGTTCAGCAGTATGATGGGCTGAGCAAGAAAGCCGACGACTTGAGCGTCAGGACTAAGACTGAAGCGGACATCCTAGCGGTTGAGCAAGAGAAGATAGATGCTGTTGCAACTGAAGCCGCTGGCCTTGAAGCTGAAGTTGCCAAGGTTCAGGCTGAGGTAGCTGCTATCAATCGCCAGATCGCACGCATAAAGCAGGCTAAGGACATCTGCCCTACTTGTGGCCAGAAGATAGATAACAGTCACCTCAAGAAAGAGCTGGCGCGCTTGGAAGTTGATAGGGCCACGTTCGATAAGAAAGAGACCAAACTGGCGGCAAAGCTGGAAGCGCTGGAAAAGCGGTACAACTATTTGAAGGGTGGTTTAGAGAAGGCTAGGTCGAAATGCGTTGCGCACCAGCAGCTCGAGGCTGTTGAATATGAAATCCGTCAATGCCAACACAGTCTGCAAATATGTGATACGAAGTTAGAGAGCGGGCAGCGTGCGCTCAAAGATGCTAAGAACCAGACCTCAGCCTATGCTGAGCGTATCCAGCGCAACCGTGCCAAGCTAATGGAGCTTGAAAGGATACTGAAGAAGACCAAGAAGCAGATGCAGGAACTAGAGCCCCTCATTCCCCAGGCCCAATATTGGGTGAAGGGTTTCAAGGACATCAGGCTGTTCGAAATAGATGAAGCGCTCCAAGCATTAGAGGTCGAGGTCAATAACTACCTCACCGGCCTTGGCATGGAGAACTGGACGGTCAAACTCGCAGTTGAACGTGAGACCAAGGGTGGAAGCATCAGTCGTGGACTTCAAGTGTTTGTAGATCCTGGTACAGGAAAAGAGAATGACGTTAAGCCGTGGGAGTCGTGGTCTGGTGGTGAAGGCCAAAGGCTCAGGCTCGCTGGCGCGCTAGGCTTGGCAAATCTTATTCTACGGCAGCGGGGCATTGAAACGAATATCCAGGTATGGGATGAGAAGCTGTATTGGCTATCAGGTACGGGTGAAGAGGATATGCTCCAGCTCTTGCAGGAACAGGCCAAACAGAACGGTAAGCAGGTATGGGTTATTGACCAGCACGCTTTAGACTACCCGTTCGACGGTGTGATTGACGTCATCAAAGACAGGAAGGGTTCGAGGATAGAGGTATGAGTGCTACTGATATTAAGACCTGTGAACTTTGTGGCCGCAACTATTATTTTCACTGTGATCACGGTGTAAGGGCTATGCCAATAATTTCTGAGAAACCGTTCTGGATGGTCTTTTCGCCGGATGTGCCGCCCGATCAATACGAGTTGAACTACAGGTGCCCCAAGCAAGAAGCCATCAACATCGCGGTGCGTGAGGCGCGTACGAATCCAGGGAAACGCTTCTATGTCTTGGCGGCTGAATTCGTAGCGTTCTTGCCTAAGCAGGACGTGCTGACGCGGGACTTCATACAAGAGCCAATAGGGGGGTGAGCTATGAAAGTTTGGGAACTACTCGAACTCCTGTACCAATATGATTATGACACTGAAGTCATAATTCTGGATGCAGCTAGATATCAGCATCCTCCGACCGTAGCGGTATTCCAAGCCACGCCACCTGTAATCGAGATCAAGCCTGACTACATGGCTGAGCCATGCTGAAGCTACCATGCGACGATTGTTTCGATCCGGTCAGGTGCCTTGACAAAGATGAGTGTGCGCACCGTAGGGCATCATATAATTTCTGGGCGTTGATGTGCGTCCTGATTATTCTAGCCGTCATGTATGTGTTATGGATGGCAAGGTAATGCAAAAAGAAAACGGCGTGTTGAAGGTGTTCCCCGATCTGCATGAAGCAGAGATCTTGGGGGAGAGAATACACCTTACAAATCAACAGGTGACAATACTGGCGATGTTGGTAAAGCATGAAGGCAAGATCGTGCGCATGACGTCAATAATCAATGAGCTGTGGGGGCCACATAACATGCGCGATGTGCCTAAACGGCGCAGCGGTACGGGGCGTGAAGGTGGTGACGGCCATTGGCCAAGCGTGATCTACTCGCTCGTGTCCTATGTTCGTGCTAGTGTGAAGGATGTAGCTAAGATTGAACCCGCCAGATTTGACGGCATCGGGTGTCGTGGCAGCGCTCCCGCTGATGGCTATCGCTTGACGTACCTGAACAAGAATTGAAGTCATGCGCGGGCCGCAAGACAAAGGAGATAAGCAACGCCGGTTCAAAGAGCATTACCCGGCTAAAGGTGTGATTCCACACCCGTCCCCTTCAGTAGCTCTTGGCAGGTCCATATTCTATCGCAGCCGTGTCAAATCACCGGATGAGCGCCTCCATGTTCTGATCAGTGGTGAGAACAACCTCAAGATCGGCAAACGGGTATCCAAAGGCAAATGGAATGGGATGCCCATCTACACGCTGACCTTAGAAGAGCGGGCTACCTGTTCATCTGATTGCCACCATTGGCGCACGTGCTGTGCTACCTGCGGCGCGTGCTGGGCCAGTAACAAGACTGTGAACTTCGTTGAGCATAGCTATCTTGGGGTGGGCAGACGTGGGCTATGAATGGCAAGGCGGTCAGGCGTATAAACGTGCCGCACACAAGCACGTCGCTGCCCCGGGTCACAGCTTGAGCTTTGGATATTCAACAAGTATATGCGACGCGGGTGGTCAATCAAGCGCATGGCTCGAGTTAGTGGCATCAGTCGAAATACCGTCAGGGCAGTTCTATCGAGGGCCTAATGACTGACGAGAGCACGTTCGTTCATCCGGGCTGGTCATTGACCAAGCGTGAGATAGAGATAATGAACATGGTCGCTGACGGTATGGCGCATAAGGAGATCGCGCACGTTCTTGGCCTGTCTTATCGCACCGTGCAGGTCCATACCATGTCAGTCGCAAAGAAGCTAGACACCCATGGTGGTCCAGGTCGACTGGCGCTCTGGTGGGCTGTTGAACGCTACAAAGCATCAGGCGCGGTGCCCGCCATAACCTCGAAGGTCCAGTTCGCTGACATAAAGGTGAAGCCGTGAAGGCGCGCAACGCGGGGACCTTTGTGAAGTGTGATCCTAGGGCGATTGCGGCGGGGAAGAAGTCGAGCCGGTATAGGCCATACACTTTCTATTCCCCGGAGAAGGACATGAGGCAAACTGATCCTCAAACGGATGAACTTCTCAGGAAGAACATGGACAAATACATCGGGATGCTGCGGAGGATTATTCGCAAATGACTGATGAAGCTAAGCAGGTAGTACGTACAAAGTTCAAGCGGCGGGATGGAACGACCCTTCCGACTGAAACATATCAGTTGCGTCTGCCCGTGGAGATCATAGACAGATTGCGCAGGGCCGCGCACTTGAAATCTCGTAGGGATGCTAAGTACACCAGCATGGCAGATATGATCAGAGCCTGGATAGATGAAAAGCTCAAGGAAGAGGAGACCGTGCAATGAAAGATGGTGAAGGTGCCTTCATACTCATTTGCGCTATCGTAACAGTCATAGGTATGGTCCTGATTTCTTGGGATCTGGGTTGGAAAGCAGCGGTAGGCATCACGCTTATTTCGGCTGTTTCTTCCGCAAGAATCAAGGGCGGCTAAAGAACTGAAATGAGCCCGAATCAAGCCAAATGCCTGAAGGCTTTGAACGCACTGACATCCCCTGACGGTGAGATGTGCGTACCATTTGCGCCTATCCAGCAGCGAACCAAGCTCGACCGTAAAACCGTTCGTAGGTGCGTTCGTGCGCTGGCAAGACGGGGCTTGGCAGCGTTTCACCGCCCGCTCTGGTCTGATGACGGGCTACCCGCCGGAGCGGGCTACTGCATTTCTCGCACCGGGCGGGCGATCGTAGCGCATCTATGATGGCTCTTCTGTGGGAGTGTTATAGTTGACAAACCCAGAAACTAGAAGTGGGTCCACTAAGTTTAACGCTATGGACCCTGATCCTCAGCGTCAAACCTGCAAGGCGTGTGGACGTAAAGATAAATTCGATTTCACGGTTCCGCCGGACATATGGCTAACCGTCGTGCCGGTGCACTTATCCGGGCTGGTCGTATGCCTCGCCTGCTTCGACGAGTTCGCAAAAAGAAAGGGTGTGGACTACGGACCGCACATCCACACCCTATATTTCGCGGGCGACGCCGCGAACCTGATATTCACGCGTACTTAGCGGCAGTTTCCGGCCGCCTGTTTCGATTTGCACTCGTTGCAGAGTTCGCCGCTGGTCGGCTTGCTCGGCTTGGTCGTCTGTACGCCAAGACGGTTGATGCGATCTAGCGCGCCGCAATGCGGGCACGTCGGACCCTCGGGCCAGACAATGCTTTCCAACTTGGCAAAGGCGGCAACTTCATCGTGAAAGTAAGGGCGAGATAGGATAGACATGGGCTCAATTCCTTCTATGAGCCCATTCTACCTATGGCGTTGGGTTTGTCAAGTATAATACTCCCCTCTTCTGTATAGTATGTTTGTACGTTCATGTTCAACTGTTCAACCGCTCATTAGTTCAAAAGGAGACTATGATGTTAGCAAATGTTCGAAAAGCGCTCGATATAGTATCAGCACGTTTAGGCTACCTCCAACCATTCCTGGCAGATGATTATCGCAAATGCGATCTTCCTCCTGAACAGGAAGTTCGTATGAACGATATGATGTGGGTTACGCACGGAGCCAGCCATAAAGGTGCGCCTGTGCAAGTGACCGTTGATAGGCGCGGCTTCTCGAGCTTCATGTTCAACAGACAGCTTTTTGAATTCACACGGAAGCGGTCAAGATGGAGCAAGCACGCTGACTATAACGAAGTCTTGAATGAAACACCGCGCGGCCTGCTTATTGGAATAGACGCTTCTATAAGCGAGACTAGGCTCAGGGTTTATTGCGTGCCAGCAGCGCGGGCCTTCCGGTCTCTGGAATTTGGCGATCCAGGCATATCGGAATACATCGGCGTCAAGTCCGAGGCAGTGCAGATCAAAAAGGCATGGACGGGTTGGACCGCGCAATTCGATGTGAATATCAAAACGAACAAGGTACATGGGTTGGAAGGTGTTCTAGCCGTGCTGCTATTCGGCGACGAATCCGAAGAAACTGAAACCTTCGAGACCGCTAGGCTGGATGGGTGTGAGGTGTCGCCCTCACGTGGGTTGAATCCTACCCGCGCACCGCGATCGACAGCAACTTCACAAGAGCGGGAGTACGATACTTGGGAGGAATTTTTGGAGTATCATTCTCTACCGGCACGGCTTTATAATCCACAGGTCAAGACCTTGGTCAATGAATTCAGTGCACTATCAGCGAACAAGCGCGGTGGTCGGTCTTCATTGCGTGGCCAAGACTTTACGATCGGGATACAGTTCAAAGACGGCAGAGTGAAGTATCTGTTCGTACCTGAGTAGGCAATCATGAGGCGGCCGGGTGCTTTACAAGCTCGGGCAGAGGCCCCTGCCTTTATCTGAGGAATGGATAAAATGAAGACCGGGCTCACGGTCAGGATCAGGTTCTTGGCGATAACCATGCTGGCGACGGCCATCCCGCCGCTGGTGATGTACGGCTTGGGCATGTATGAGGGCAGGGAAGTCGGGTTGCTCGTGGTCAGCTTCATGATAGTGCTCATGGCGTGTTCGTTCATGGCGCTCATGAATGCAAGGAGTTCGGACCAAAAGAACCCTATGGATAGCCCTGAACAAGCCCCCGAGTCAAACCCTAGGAAATCCTTCGGTAGAGACGGCTGGGGTCCGACGTTGGATGCTCATTACGGGATATTGAATTCTCCCAAGCAGAACGTTTCAAAGGAGATCCGGACCGACCCGGAAAATCCAATTCAAGATCAGATCGATATTTCACCTGAGGATCAGGTCAATTCAAAGGATCCTGACAGGGTTATAGACCTCAATTCTGGGCTCCACTAGTATCTAGTTCTAAAACGGGTTAAAAAGCCAAGGCGATGTAAGGTAAAATCAGTCAGCGTGGTTCAGATCAACTCTAGGCTAAAACCAGTAAGGAGCGCGGTAATCAATGTTTGAGTTTACAGGTGGCCCTCAGACCCCTGATGTGCCGCCTCATGGGATTTCTGCAAAGAGGTTCAGAGAGATGTTCAACACCTATCTGAAAAAGAGCGCTGATGGGGGTTCGAAAGGATCTCTGGAACCTCTCTGGGGGGGATCTCTGGAACCGGCCATCAATTCCCAGTCAAAAATAGCCCCGAGTAAGGTTAATGCATGAATCCCACCCAGGCTTGGAACGCCCCCAGCAGAAGAAAACCACAATCAAGCAAGATGGGAAGTGGAAGAAGACGCACAAGGTGTACGTTCAACGCACGCATTCAAACTCAACCGTCCACCTTGGCATCCGCACTGATAATCTCGGCACAGCTAATCAATCCTTCACAAAGAAGCTCCTCACCTCACCCCAGGCCGGTACGCGGATGGGCAACGGTAAGGTGTTCCTGTCTGGCGTAGACCAGCGCAATGAACGCGTGCGCCGTGCCCGCGAGATGTACACGGCCTCGGTTTCCGACATGGGCGGAATGGATATGATGACCACGGCCCAGAACGGCATCATATGGGACATGGCGTGGCTGCGGGTCATCATAGAAGACATGACTCGCATGTACGTTTATGAGAATCCCATGTTCGACTTCATCCTATATCTAGGCGGCGTGAAGTCAGCGGCTCACCTGGCCAAGACCGTCGGCCTCCATAGGGTAGCGAAGGATATGGGCAAGCTCGACCGTGAGGCCACGACCCTCGAAGAGCACCTGAAGGCCAAAGGGCTCCCCCTCACGCACCTTGAATCTGAAGACGCCGACTTCGAAGACCTGACCGAGAATCCCTCCAAGCCCAAGCGGGTCCGGATGAAGAAGCCGCCCCGGCTGAAAGACTTTGAAGAGATCAGCCTTGACCTTGACGATGACGATGACGATGAATGAACCCACCTTTCTGTCGAAGCTCACGGCTGTTGAGAAGGACGAGTTGAAGGAATTCATCCTTGATACCGTAAATGAATCCCTGGCCAGGAAGGATCACAAGATCATCGTCGGTGTGCGTGAAGCCGTCCAATACGACACGTTGCGGCTTGGTCGGGGCTATGTACGGTGAAGGCCAGGAAGCTTTGTGGCGTCTATCTGATCCACAACCGTATTGATGGCCTGAACTATGTAGGTTCAACGACCGATATCGCGTCTCGATGGTCCAAGCACCGTACCATGCTGGCCAAGTGCATTCACAAGAACAGACTTCTACAGCGTGCCTATGACGCCTATGGCTTGGATGCCTTCGAGTTCAGCATCCTAGAGCTGGTCCCGCTGGAGTGCAAATCTCTCCTGGAACGTGAGAAGTATTGGACCGCTGAATATCATTCCACGAACAGGCAGCACGGATACAATCTCGAGAAGCGCCCACGCATGGTCAGGCGCGGCAGGATATTCATGGAGGGAAGGGTTCGATGATCGTTGACGCTGTCAGACTGTTCATGCCAGACAGTATCGAGGGCTTCATCGTGGTTGTCGGGGTCGTAGCCGCGTTCCTGTTCTGTGTATGGAAAGCAACCGTGGGAGAGAAACGATGAAGATGCCTTACAACGTCAAAGGCAAGAAGCCATCCAAATGGGACAAGCAGCACGATCAGCCCTTCGGCGTGTCGGGACACAAGGAATGGGACAAGACCATCCCATCAGCCATGCCCGTCGAATGCCGTGACCCGTTCGAAGGCTTGTCACGGGATGATGTCAGGCTGGCACAGGACCTGACCGTCATGGCCCTAAGTAATAAGTCAGACAAGCAAATTGAGTTCTACCTGCCGCCCCAAACGGCGGCTGGCCCCACCCAGCCGCGCAAACGGGCCAAGCAGCGAGCTTAAATTTGGCTCCTGGTCAATGGGAACGGTCCAGCCCGCTACCCTTACAACCCCCAAGCCTTCCGCTAACCACGGAGGCAATTTAAGCCCCGTACGTTGCGGGAAGCCTGGGCCTACCCCGGCCCTAGCGCCCACCTGGGTTCAAGCTGACTGGTGAGGCAATTTGGGCTCTATACGGTGGAGGTGGAAGCTGACGCGCCCAGGGCCACCCTACGAGCCCTGTTCCCCGCAGCGGGCGAGGGGGCTATCGCGAGAGACAATCAAGCACGCCAGCTTCCATAGACATAATACAGACAGGGAATTCCCCTCACGCATTAGAACGCCGTGCAACGTGATAAGCCAGCTTGTACTTCTTGTTCAGTTCAACAAGGTGCTGTTTCGCAGGCACGGCTTCATACTTCTCGGTCTTGAGCCTGTCGACCAGCTTCTTGTTGAAGGTTTCCATGATGGCCTCACCATCGGCTTTGCTACGTATGATCCAACTGCCGATCATGGGTTCGATGAGCTTGGGCTTCACCCTCTTGGGTTTCATTCTCTGGATCCCTTCTTCAGTCTGGCCTGTTGAGCGGCCCGCTTCAAGATGGACACACCATCATCGGGCTCTATAAGCTTAGACTTCACAGGCTTCTTTGGCTTCGACTGCCGTTTGGCAACGAGCGCGGCTTCATAGGCTGATACGAATCCTTCATCACATTCAAGCAGCGTGACAACCCAATCCTCGAAGCGTTCCTTTTCAGGAGTGGAATCAAGAGTCAAGGCAGCTATCAGCATCTTGAATGCAGCATTACCGTTTGGTATCCTTCCCTTCTTGTACCTATAGAGCGTGACCTTGTTTCCAAGGCCGAGAATCTGTGCCGCTGTTTCATCGTTGATGTTGAATGTCTTCATCCAGCTTGTGAAGCAGTTCATGTAAGAAATCCTATCTGCTGATAACCAAACGGTAATACAGAGCATAGAATTACCAAACGGTATGGCACGCGCACACAGCCATACCCCTTGTAAGGAATCAACTTCAATCCATCTACAAGGCAGGCAGGGCAAGGGTTGGCCCAGGCTG
>Ga0208957_1000222_pt1 | contig 49581 bp, 66 predicted proteins | sample RifOxyA1_FD_184029 | JGI IMG/M metagenome (GOLD analysis project Ga0208957, IMG submission 184029) | Groundwater microbial communities from Rifle, Colorado - Rifle Oxygen_injection A1 (SPAdes) | ecosystem: Environmental > Aquatic > Deep subsurface > Groundwater | place: Rifle, Colorado, United... | reverse complement strand
ACATAAGCGTTAAAGCACCGAATAAAGCAACAGGTGGACTTGTCCATAAAGAAAACATTTCAAACGCAAGAAATGACCCCAAAATGTAATGGCTTAAAATGAGGTAGGTAAATAAACGAAATGAGTTGTCTAAACTCAGAAATGAGCCAATAAAAGCGCTTAAGAAATGCGGAGGATAAAAGGTCGAAAGAAACGGAATAGAAGCAGGATATTTGTAGTAAAGCTGATCGGTAAAAGGAAACTTCAATTTTCTAAGACTGTTTCCGATCCAATGCCAATGAGGGAAAAAAGTAGTTGCTATTTCTGAGGTGTGATTTAGATATGGATTTTTCCAGAACTTTGAAAAGAACAAAAAATTGTACAATGCTATTAAAGCGTACATAAAATTCTGAAACTTGACGCAAAAGAAGGTACATGAGAGATAAACCGGTCGAACAATGTGATCGGCAGCGCACACGGATAAAATGAAGCCTCTCCAATAACCGACCTGATTTTAAATTGATGATCGTAAAGCATTTGGATAAGAGCAGGAACACTGAAAACTCGAACATGGCCTCCGGTTTCTTCTTGATTCCAATTAAATGCCCGTCCATAGCACTTTCGATAGGAAACCTCATAAGAATGAGGTAAGTAACCAAACAAAAAAAGGATTCGATTAAACCAAGCACATAAATTTGGCGTACCGATATCCAAAACAGTCTTTTCGTTCATAATTGCTTTTGCCTCATCAAGAAAAAAATCGGGATCATCAAGATGTTCAATCACGTGATTTGCAAAAATTACATCCCAATTTCCAATAGGAAGTCCTAATTCCATAATGTCCCAACCTGAAGTCTTATCCAGTCCCGTAACCTCGGCGTCTGGGTAAAAATCATAAACCCGCCTTGATGTTCCACTTCCTACATCAAGCACTTTTTGTCTTTTGCCATTTAAAGAAGACATCTGGATATTCCTTCCAAACATCGCACTTCGCGCAAATTCCCGCATATTTCCCCTTTAAATGAGAATCTCTGATTGACTTAAATTTCTCTGATGTCCATGCGTTATGAATACTCATTTGCGGGAATTTTCCGATGACTTCTTTCTGATGAGGATCGGAGCAGCAGATTAAAATATTTCCGTTCCAAGAAATAGCTGGAGCGAACCAAAGATGGTAACAAGGCCAACGGAACTCCCATTTCGACGGCTGTGCTCGAGAACGTGTTTCTCCAAACTTCCACGTCTCTATATCGCCTCCGTAGTTGTGAAGACTCCTTGTCTCCAGATTCGGCCATTTTGACCATTTTTTGTACTGATCTTCTGGTGTTATTTCTTTAATAAATCTGACTCTAAAACGCCCCCATTTTCGTAGAGTTTCAAGAGTACTTTCATTGAAGGTTGCCTCAGTCCTCCATGTCCAAAAAACTTGGTCAATTTTGAGCGCAATAAGTTCCTCTGCGAACTCATTAATTTTTGTTCCGTTTGTTGTAACAAGGACAACGTGTCTTTTATTTGTCTCCTTAATATACCTAATTGCATCAAGGATTCGTGGATAGAGTAAAGGTTCTCCAAAAAGATGGAGACTAAACGACCTTGTTCCATATTTTGAGGCCTCATTTATAATTTTCCTGAAAAGCTCAAAATCCATATCCTGCCTAATCTTTTCACGAGGACAATAAGAGCAGGAAAGGTTACAAGTAGCCGTTGTCTCAATAAAAAGATGTCTTGGAAAGTTTTGATCCATATAAAATTGAGCAAGAAGTTTATAGATTGGACTTGGAAGTTTCTTTGCAATTTGCGCATAAATAGGATTCAAATCAGATGTGAAATCGCTGTTTTTAAAAAATAACCAAGATATCTGAATTTTAAACCGACTTTGGTAAAACCAATTCCCCTGTGTGAGAGGTACCATGTGTAATAAGCAATTTTTTGGAACTTTTTGACTGTTGAAACTCCCAAGTTTCGCTGATGAACCTGGGCTGAGTAATTTTGATCGAATGCTTTCCATCGCTGATCCACCAGCCATCCGTTTTCCTTTGCAATATTCCCCCATTCGGTACCTGGATAAGGAGCGCTAATTGAGAAATTGACGATGTCGAATGGTTCCGACAAGGACAACTCAAGAGTTCGCTCCATACTTTCTCTAGTATCCCCATACATGCCCAGCATAAAATATCCCCACACTTTAAGGCCTGCTTCTTTTGCTTGCCTGACTGCTTTTCGCGCGTCTTCAACGGACGCCTCCTTTCGGTTTAGCTTTAAAACACGATCGCTTCCAGATTCACAGCCAAAACTGATCATCCACCACCCGGCAGATTTCATCTCTTTAAGCAAATCTAAATCAACCGAATCTACACGAGAATTGCTAACGATTCTTACCTTAAAAGGAAGATTGCGAACCTGCTTGCAAAACTCATAAATCCACTTTTTATTTAACGTCATTGTGTCCCCATGAAGAATAAAATTTGTGAGTTTATATTTTGAGATTTCTTCAATCACACTTTCTACATGGCGATAACGAATAGCACGTTCTGTGGTTATCGTAGTACGGCAATAAATGCAGGCATAAGGGCAACCGCGAGAAGCGATAATCGCCGTATAGCTATTTCCGATAAACGGCATTGAGTATTTATGAATTGGCAAAAGATCTTGTCTCGCTGGAGGAAGATCCTCAAAATGAGTACCCTTTGCGCTTTCTCCTGTAATGATCTCTCGCAATTTATATTCGGCTTCAGGACCTGATTTTGAATGTTGAATTGAATAATCAAGATAAGGAAATTCGTTTAATGTTTCTTTTTCTAGGACCTTAATATGAGGGCTTATCGCGGCTGTCTTAGCTCCGATTTGTTTCGCCATGTACGCGACCGCCATATCTGAACTAATGGTGCAGGTAACCGGATTAAAAAAGACCCAGCTCGGACGAAATCTTTTCATTTCATCATTAAGAGCTGAATAAGACATTTGTTCAGCAATACAGTCAATTAACTTAACGTGATGATCAGGATAAAGTGAGGCAAATTGGGCAAGCCCTGCTTGGGGCCATATCTCGTTTGCTTTTGATTGGCGTCCTGAACGGTTTGTGTCTCTGTAATAATTCAGGCCGTCAGGAGACGGCGGGTTCACGAAAAGTATGCGGACTTGAGAATTCAATTTCTCTACAAAGCCTTTCCAGTTTGTCTCTCACGTTTTTTAACCCAATTTGCCTTTTAAAATTTTGAATTGGGTTGTAGAGAGTAGGATGAACCAGCATAACATCGTAAGGATGAATATAAAAAATTCCAGAGCGCTCCAATAATCTCTTTGAAAGTAAATAAGGAAGCGCTCTAAACCAGAAGCCGCCTGAGTAAAGCCTTTTCTGACCTTTAAATCCAGGCGCTCTGTATAAACTCGGATCAACTGCCAAAGGCAGCGGTTCATATAATTTTTCCGACGAATTGTGGTATTTGCTGTGCCAGCCGATTAAATGACCTTCTTTTTGAATCATTTCACTTAATTGAGGTTTTTTAGCCATTAACCATCCCAAACAATACCAAATCGCTTTAATGTGATGTCGTCCTAAAAGATCAAGCAGATAATAAGTTGGTTCTTCTGTTTGGTCATCCCAATGTTCCCAATTATTAGAATAAGGTTCATACGAAAACCATGGCTCCCAATCAATGGTAAAAGTCATTTTCTGTTCACTAATGCGCATTCACAACTTGTCTTTGAACAAATTCAGGCAGCTTTCTTTTGTAAATAATAGTTTTAACAAACGCTTTAAAAGCAAGCCAAAGCCTTGCGACATCTTCAATTGTCCTTAACTTTTTCAATTCAGCGAACATAATGTGAGGCCTTAAGTAAAATCTTCTCCAAAAAGTCTTTGAATATCGAATCAAGTCATCACGTGTAAGACCAAAAGGAACGAAATTGATTGAAAAAGTATTGAAGCGATCCCATGAAGGATCAAATGTCCCAAACTTATTCGCTGTTTCATAAGATTCAGAGCCTGGCAATGGCTGTAAAAAAGTGTGCTGTGCATAGCTGAGTTTAAGAGTACAAGCAAAATCAATTGTTTCCATAATAGAATCATGAGTTTCACCAGGATTTCCAAATATGAAGTTACCTTTAGAAATAATTCCAGCTTCCTGAACGGAATTAACACATTGTTTGATTCTTTCCTTTGTTACATTTTTTCTCATCGAATCAAGTATTCTTTGGCATCCTGATTCGATTCCTATTTCAACCATCCAGCAACCAGCTTTCTTCATAAGTCTCATCATATCTGGATGAAGAAAGTCTGCCCGAGCGCAACAAGACCAGGTAAACGGAAGCTTTTCATTAATAATCGTTTCGCAAATTTCTTTAAGTCTTGGACGAGATCCAACAAATAAATCATCATAAAAAAGAAAATCTGAAACGCCGTATTTCGAGTAAAAGTCTTTCATAAAGTTAATCAAATATTCAGCAGAATTATGCCTGAATCCTCTGCCAACAACTCCCAAGTCACAAAAAGTGCATTTACCGGTACATCCTCTGCTCGTCACAAGACCAACGCTTTTAAATTTCTTCGTTCCGAAAACAGACAACCTGTAACTGGAAAATAGATTCGGAATCAAATCAAAAGCCGGAGGCGGAAATTCATCTAACGACTTAAAAAATTGCATTCGTTCGTTTACTTTTATGTTTTGACCATTTCTCCACACAAGACTTTTGATTTGATTGACCTCTGTTTTCGTTCTGATTTTCTCAAGAAACTCCGTAAAAACGATTTCTCCCTCTCCGACAACTCCATAATCAAATTGAGGATACCGCTTAAGGGTTTCGATGGGTTCACTGGTAACATGGACGCCTCCTAAAATTGTAGTAATCAAAGGATCACACAATTTAACAGATTTTGCTATTTGCGCAGCAGCGGAGATCATAACCGTCATGGCTGTAAGTCCTACCACTCTAGGCTTCCAGCCGCGAATGGCATCAACAATCGCTTTGACGGTTAATCCCTCCGCGTGCGCATCAAGGATTCGAACTTCGTAACCATATTTTCGAATAGTAGCGGCGAGTGAAAGAATGCCAATGGGAGGAGATGAACTTTTAACGTCGCTTAAATCCCATTCGCCGTAAAGTAAATCAAAACTAACAGGCGGGTTGATTAAAAGAACTTTAAGGTTTTTTTGACTTGACTTAAATCCATAATCATCTATTGACGAATGGTCTAAAGAAGCGTCTTTTCCAATCGTTAAAACTGCGCTCATATCAGATCTCTCATAATTTTTCCGCCTTTACCATAAGCGACCAGCTCATCTTTTTAAGCCACGTCTTTGCTATCTTTTCATCAAGCCACATCATAACTCTGGCAATCGAAATCAGAATTTTAAAATTGACAATATCCGGAAAGCCAAGCAAAGGATATCCAAAATAACCGATATAACGTCTTTCTTTAATTTGAAATCCGGCATCCTCAATCATGTTAAAAAGCTCTCGATCATTAAAGGACTTATGAAGATGAGAAAACCTGTCTGTATGCTGGAAAATAGATCGTATCACCTCATAAACAAAATTGTGATTTGGGTCATAACAAGACCATTTACCGCCAGGTTTGAGAACTCGAAACATTTCTTTGAGTCCTACGTGTGGGTTTTCTAAATGGTGAAGCAATGAACGGCACACGACATAATCAAAATGATCATCAGGAAAAGGAATTTTTTCCGCACTTGCCTTGATCCACCGATGAGGATTATGAGCAAGCATTCCGTCTGAGACGTCTATTCCGGTGATATCAAAATTGGGATAAAGCTGGCTTAAAAATCCATTTCCGCATCCAACATCTAAAACTTTATGCGACATTCGATCTGACATTCTGATCTCTTCCAGCATTTCACAAGCATAACGTGCATGATAAAGAAAACCTGTTCCGCTGTAACGCTTGGCGTAAAATTTAGAGGTATAATCCTGAACTAATTTTTCGGTGGTAGGTTCGCCTTTGGACATCGAAGATTCCTTAATACGCTTCTTAAACCGCGTGTTCTAAGCGCAAAACCGAGTTTCAAAATATAAAAAAGCGTTATCCATCCGTCTTTAAAAACATTGACCTTACTTTTTCCTTCTTTTCTATGAATCACATCAATTGGGAAAAATTCAACTCTATAGCGGTCACAAATCATGGAAAGTGTAAGACAGGTGGTAAATGAAAAGGATTGGCAAAGAATGTCTCTATATCCAAAAGCGATACCTTTTTTAAAAATTCTAAATCCGCTGTTCAAATCATTAAGCCAATAAAGGCAAATGAACGAAGCTGTCCAATTAAGAAATTTTCTTCCCAAATACCGGTACCAAATCTCATTTTTGATTCTTCTTTTTCCTATGATCATATCCGCTTCAATCATCTGCCAAACTTGGTAAAGATTTAATACATCCTGAACTTGATGCTGGCCGTCTCCATCCATTGTGACAATAATCTCATTAGAAGCGTTTTTAATGCCCGTCAAAATAGAAGCGCCATAACCAAAAGAAACTCCGTGTTTGATTGATTCAGGGTAAGAATTATCCGAACCATCATCTACAATAATTACCTCAGCTTCTCTTTCTTTAAGTCCAACGCGCAAAGAGTCTAAGACTTTGTGACTTTCATTCCGTTCAGGAATTATGACGCTAACACCAAATAAGCTACCAGACATACAGAACCTATTGTGATCAAGGTTTTAATAACATCGAAAATAAGACTTATGAAATACATCTTAAAAACTGGTTTCAATATTCTTGAAAGATTTTCTTCACTAAAATCAAACCCATATTTTTGAAGTTCTCCAAGAACAAATTTGAACTCTTCAAGCAATGGACGAATCGTATGCTCGACAAAAGCTCCGTAAGGCTTTAGATCAATCATTCCGTCTTACCCAATAGATCCCATTCACTTATGACCCTGTAGGTCTCAGTTTTGAACTGAATATTGATACCAGAAAAAGGTTTAAAATAAATCTTATCCCCTTTTTTATGCTCATATTGACATCGAGATCCCCATGAAACAATCGTTCCGGTTGAAGCAACTTTTTTCAACGCAGTCTCATATTTTTCAGGAAGAGTAATCTTTCCTTCCTTTAATATCCTCACAATTTCTGGATTTTGATCCATAAACTCATCTTGATCTTGTTTAATCAAAACGTTATCATTAAGCACTTTTAACGGCATAAAAACACCTCAAGAATATTTTGTAAAGTTCATTCCGCCAATGATATGGAACATGCCGATTAGAAAACTTCAAATAGTTTTCAAACCTGTTTTTTGAGTCCGTGAGTCTCAGTTTAAAAGCGCCTGATCTTGACGGACAATGATAAAGCTTAGCTCTCGGATTAAACCACAGTTGGGAACCTTCTTTCCTAATTCTGTAAGCAAGATCAGGTTCTGACCAGTCTCCAATTCCTCGATAAGATTCATCAAATCCGCCTACTTTTTCAAATGCCTCTCTTTTAAAAGCCATATTACATGCTTCAAGAAAATCAACTCTACCTTCATAACTGCATGACTCATTACACGCTCCAGTCGTCCAGGCTCCGCTAGAAGTGATATGTCCTGGAAGCTGTTCAAGCCCGTCAAGAAATAGCCAATCGTAAAGCTTTTTTAGCATGGGATATCGAAATAAGTCCCTATTTTTACGATAACCGCTATCAATAATGCTAGGGCCAGAAACACCGCCAATCCGATTTCCATAAGTGAAACAAGAAAGAATCTCTTTAAGCCAATTTTTTGTCGCCACAATATCATCATCAATGAAAACAAGGATGGCTCCTTTTGCCCGTTTTGCTCCTTCATTTCTCAACTTTGTAAGTTCGCCTTTCTCACGGACGAGAACAATCTCAAAATCTTTCGAGCTTTGTTCTTCTAAGCTCTTGAGACAGGCGTCAAGGGATTTAGGTCTTCCAAGCGTCGGAATGATAATGCTCGCTTGCATAAAGTCCTCAAAACAAGAATCGTGTACATAATCAAAAATCCTACACAGACTGGCCAGTGCCAGAACCAGGCAAAGTCTCTAATTTTTGCAAATCCTTTAATGCTGACGAAGAGGGGCTGAATAACTGTGACAGTAAAAAAGATGTACAGAGCAAGTCTAAGGTAATCTTCTTTTGCACTGACCATTCGCCAGCGTCTATCGTGACGGTTACAGTATAAATCTCTTGCATAGCGGTACCTCCTAAGTAAAAAGGTGAATAAGTTGTCCGATGTGCGATGCCAAATTTGTAATGCTCCCGACCTGAAATAAAAGTATTTTCCAAGTTTTCTTAAATCTTCAGCGTTATCCATCGGATAATAATGATCGAGATCAGACTGAAGAATATCGTCACGCTTGTAAAAAAATCCATTGCATCCGAGGCTTGGGATAAACTTTCTAAAATTTAACATCTCTCCAACTAAAATTTCAGGATCATCCCAATAAGGCAGGCGATCATTTTTACCAAGATAAAAACAAATCGGATCATTTCCTCCAACCAAAGAAAAATAACGATTTAAAGAATTATCATCTTTCCTTACAGCATAATGTCTACCGTAAACCCCAGTAAATGGAAGTCCGCTGTAAAAGATTTTAAACACATCAGTAAAAGTTCTAGACGCTACAACGTAGTTATCCGCGCAAAACATAGCACAAATTTCTCCTCGGGCGCGCCTGATTCCAATGGCCTTAGCTTGTTCTGAATCGCCTTCTGTAATGACCAGAATTTCTATTTGATCTTGTGGAAAATCTTGAACCTTGATTGAAGCAATAAGGTCTTTAAGCTTTTGAGATTCACTATCTTTTTTTGATGCTGGAATAATGCATGAAAAAATCACTTCCTCTTTTATGTTAATCTCCTATTTTTGTTCGAGTCCTAATTGTTTCTCAAGTTCAATTAGTTCTTGCTTCGCCTTTGGAATCGAGTCAATTGTAAATCCGGTTATGGGACAATTCAGAAAGCGGACAAGTTCCTCTTTCGCATTCACAAGGTCGTTTCTTTGCCTAAAAATTGCGTATAAATTAGCATGTGCGGGCGCATAAAAAAAGTCCATTTTTCCGCATTCCCTATAGGTCTCAATCGCCATATCAATTTTTCCGTCAGAGTGAAACTTCTGTGCTAAATCGAATATTTCGGTAACGTTCATAATGTGCCTCCGTGACTCCTCTATTGATTGATTTTAGGTGTTCTTCCATTGGTTTCATGAGATAAAGCATCAGTTCAAGTTGATTCATCTCTTTGGACCATAATTTATCAAAGTGAACCACTTTTGCATTAAGACATTTTATAAGCGCGTCTTTAGCCAAAGAAAACTGGCCTGCCGACTTATAGAGCGAATAAAGATTGTAATAAGGAACATCATAAAAAGGATTTACTTTTGCCGCTTGGAGCCAGACATCCAGCGCCGAACCCTGCCGGCCGCTGTTGGCCAAGACAACGCCTAAATTTCCCATAGCAACTTCAGATTTAGGAAAGTTCCAAATGTTTGATTTGTAAAATGATTCTTCATCTTTAAAGGTAGGAATGTGAACCCAAGTTCTCATGATGTAAAGACCAAGAAGCGTACCGTAAAGAATTGGAAAGTCTTTTAGATAATAGGCTGCGACAAGTGAAAAACCAAGAATTGAATTAAAGGCATAACGATCAACCACAAACTGCTGTGCGGTAATCACATTCAAAAAAAGGCAAAGATAAAGAGAAAACCAAAGAAGCCCTAATCGAACCGTGAATGGAGCGAAATAAAATAGGAGACCCAAAAGAATGATATAGACAACCCCTCTCCAGAAAATAAAGTCAAAGCGCTCAAGAGTTTCGTCAAAATGATATCCAAACGTATGGAATAGACCCAGACTCCATGGCCAAATCATAAGCTCCACATAATAAGCAAAAGTCTTAACCATAAGAATAGGTTTTCTTCGGGTTAAATAAGTAGACTCACCCATGTTTTGGCTTTTGAATGCATCTTTCCTGTAATCGACATGCCAGCTAAAGATCTTGATTCCAAAACCAAATGCAATCCAAAAGGAAATGAGCGCATAAATAGGTTTTCCAATAAAGGCAAGAATAGCCCAATTGGCGGCTGCCGACATGAGGCCGGAACAAGAAATCAAGGTAAAAAATGCAATCAAAAGTGAATTGGGAAAAATGTGAATTGAGGAAAGAGCAAGGTTAAATGTTACAATCAAACCAAAATAATTAAGGAGGTATCCAAATCCTGAACACCAAGCTACCGCTTGACAGGAAATCGGATTAACGAGAAAAAGGAGAGTCGTAAGAAGCGCAAGATCTGAACCGAACAGTTTGGACAAAAAGGTATAGGTAAGGAAAGAATTGAGTAACTGCGTAATTAAAGAAAGTAAATGGTGCCTCAGCGGATTTTGAGTAAATCCGAAAATTTCATGTCCTTTTGTTGTCCTTCCAATAACCGTAAACTTCTTTCCTATTTGATGTCTTGCCCATCGAAGAATTGAAAAAGGGAAACCAATATGAGGATTGAATTGTATATTTCTAAATTTTAGTTTCTTCTTTTCCGGTCCTACCTCTAATTCATACGAGTCAATCTTGTCGCCATAAGCGTCACTTTTATCAATATGGCATTTTGGACAAACGCTAGATCCTTTCGTTTCCTCCACAGCCCAAGTGTAACTACAAAGCCTGCATATAAAACCTGCTACTCTTAATTTATCTGAAAAACGCTCAATTCCGTCATGGTCATCACTTACAAACCCGCCCCAAAGTGAATTGATCCAAGTTACGAAAAATACAATGGTTATGATTGAAAAGTGGGCAAATGAACCATGAAGAAGATCCATGATGTGAGGAAGTTGAAGATATGGTAATAAGAAGTTAACCAATTGTCAATAACAATACGGACTTGACAATTTTACTTACGAGTGGTATACTCTTTTTTGAGTGAAGTAGGACAACAAAGAAGCAATTTCCATTTTTGGAACCCTTCTCACCTGTCCTGTGATCACTCAACCACATTGCTTCTTAGGTGTGAGGGTTCCGTCTTTATGAACCTTACCAGTGAAACTGAGGGATTTGTAGACTGTCACCGGCTAATCGATGCAAAAACAAGAGTCGTCCGTAAATTAGAATAACGGAATTAGTGGCAGTAATTTCCTTAAAAAAAATTTTCTTCGGTAAGTTATCTTTTTGTCTTTTTTCTTTTAAAGAATAGCAAGCAGCGTGCCAACGCTGTCTTGCTCAAAGCTTTTCTTTTTTCTCTTTTTCTATAACTTACTGGAGAGAATTTTAAAAAAAGCGCAATGATTGATAAACTTTCAACCTGGGAAAAGTTCTATTTCGGAGTTGTGATCGCGACCGGGATTTTGTTTGTCGCGCTCATGATGTTTATTATGTCCCTATTGCCTTCGTGGGTTTTACTGTTTATATTTTTTACGGGTTTTCTTGCTTTCTTTTTAATGGATTAATCAAAAAAACAACCTCGCGCTTGCGCATTTATCGTTTTATTCGTCTACGAAGAAATTCAAAACCTCCTAAAGCTCCTAGTGTTCCAACTGTAAAACCAACTGCTTTTCTTCGTCTTGTTACATCCTGGATTTCACGAGCAAGATCAAGCTTTCGTTTTTTTAAAGATTCCAATTGTCGCTCTGTTGCATCCATCTTTTTACCAATTTTAGATTGTCTTTGTTTTAAAGCCAATTCTTGAATCCTATTCTTTTCTCTTAAACCTTTAGCTTTTTGAACAAATTGAGTGCCTAATGGCTTTTCAGCAGCTTCAAGAGCAGATACTTCAGCAGGTGATATTTTTTTTACGCCCGAAACAGTTCTTTTGACCGCTCCCTTTGTCACTTTTGCCGCTTGTTTTGCCACATTATAAATTGGAGCATAAGCGGATTTTAATTCAGCTAAACCAGGAACAGAACTTGGAATTTGATCAAGGAGATGCTTATAAAATATGGCTTTTGATCTTGAGGTCGGCAAAGAACCGGTTATCCGTTTAACAAGTGCCTGGACTTCTGTTGGAGAATATTTTTTGACAACGGTTTGAATGACACCTTCTTCAGGTTGAGCTTTTAATCCGAACTTACGAGCAAGTTGCATGAGTCCATGACCAGGAGTTCCTTCAATAAGTTCTGCCCCATGTTCTCTCGCGGCTTTTGTTAATATGTTCGCTAAATCTTCATCTGCAAGCGTGGATTGTAATTTACCTAGCCCTTTTTCAAAAACTTTTCCTGATTCTTTAAATAATTTGTCCACCTCTGTAGGAATTTTTTCTTTAGCTTGAAATCCAAGCTTTTCAGAAGCCCTAGCAGTTCTTTCTTTCAGTATTTTTCCGACTCTTTTAATTTGACCGGTCTCTTGAGATAAAGTTCCTTTAAATTTTTGTAAGGTGGGAATAATATCTTCTATACCTCTCACTTCTTTTATTCTTCCTTTGAGCCCGAACAATTTAGTTCCGGCTTTTGCAATGCCTTTTCCTGCCGCCATTCCCATCAGGATCGATGGTAGTACACGTCTTCCAACTCCTGATGTTTCCGGTTCTCTTTCGTCAAATATTCCTGGAGGAGTGGGACCAGGAACTAGAGCTTCTGCTGCTTTTTGTCCTAAGGACCGCGCACGCGGTTCAAGCCCCAACGTATAAATTTCTGCAAATCCGCGTGGAAATTCGCCGATTTCTTTTCCAACTGTTGTAGCAGTTTCAAGCACACGTTGCCATGGAGGAATTTTACCCGTTACACGCTGTCTAAGTTTATCTTGTATTCTTCCCATTAAATGTCTATCTTTCTTTTCTCAAGTTCATCAGAAATGAGCTGTGTTAAAAGCGGATCAAATTGATCCAAAGAACCAAACTTATCCAATCGAGTTGTTCCTTCCCTCATTTCGTCATCGCTAAGTGATTCTCTGCGCCTAATCAAATCCCCAAGCAAGATTTTTGAAGCACCTTTTCTGCCAAGCATCCCAGGAAGTGTTTGTGGAAACATTTGTTCAAATAAGTTCGTCTCAAGTTCAATTCCAGCTGTTCTTGCTCTATCATCCAACGTTCTTGAATTTTCAGAATAGTCAAGGTCTTCCTTAATTTCAGTATCCCATATCGGATTCCCGAACAGTTTTTGCATTCTTCGGGCATCTTCATTCGAGAATCTGCTTTCAGTTTCATTTGCCCTTAAAATACCAATGTTCCTCAAGGATGAATCTACAATATTCTGGTGCCTGGCCAACATACTTCCTGTCGGGTCTTGTTTCATTAAGCTAAGGTAATTCTTTGTTCCACCCGCTAAACGGTTAAACATTCCAGGAAGAGAATTCTCAACCTGCAAAGTAAGATCTCTCATTTGGATAAAGTCATTGCTCAAGCTTCTGTAAGCATTTCCAACGGCAAACTTTCTTTTAGCTCTTTCCGTTTCTTCAGCAGTTTCAGCAGCCAGTCTGGGTTTTCTTCTTTCTTCTTGTCTTTCTAAAATATCCCTTGCGACTAAATTCTGAAGCGCATCAGAACCGCTGCGCTTAAATGTAGGAGCTTTTATCTTAGGCGGGTTGACTTTAAATCTAAGTTCTTTTGCCATTAAATTCCAAACATCGAAAACGGACTTTGAACGCCAAGACCGCTCATCAGAATTTGACTGCCAAGATTGGAAAATGTTTCCTTAAACTGCTGGGCTTGGGCGATGTCCATGCCGTAATCACTTACCAATTTATTAAGATCAAGTTGGGCAACAGTAGCAAGTTGATCTATTTCAGAATCGGTAAACCGACCCGCTTGCTGGATTGCCAGGCGCTGATTGACATCAAAAGCTTCTCTTGCCCCGCGTGTGGCAGAAGCTAAAATATCGGCTTCACCTTGCGCCGTTTGTTCATCAAATGCTCTTACGTCTCTGGCAAAACTTGAATCACTTAACATATCAGCACTCGGACGAAGAAACTTATATTGATCTGTAATCTGCGTTTTCTTCTGTTGTTCCCTAGTCAGCCTGTATTGCCTTAAAGCGACATCTATTTCCGGCTGAGTAAGTGGCTCAAATTGACGTCCGAGCTGCTGTTGTAAAACTCCTCGTGCCTGTTGGCCTAAAGGTCCTCCACCTCCCTGAATTTGAGCCCTTAAATCTTCTACGGATTGAGGCAGCTGGGGAGCTTTAGGAAATGGTTTTAAAAGCCCAAGACCTAGAAGACCGGATCCGAGCGCTGTTTTATTTTTAAGAAGCCCGCTAAATAAACCTGATAATGCTCCACCGCCTCGATCTTGCGGAGAACTCACTGTTTGGAAAGGACTGGTTCCTGGTAAGAAACCTTGCCCAAGACCTGCCGCAGATGTAAATCCTTTTCTTATCCCAGTTACCGGACGAGAAGCAGCCCCGCCGCCGAATAAACTGCTGAGATATCCTCCCCCTGATTTTAATGCGCCTCCGATAGCCGGAAGAGCTTTGGTTCCCAGAAATGACCCCGCTGCTTTAAGACCGCCCCACAAAGCAGGAAGAATGGACGCAAAAGCAAAATATCTGACGCCATCTATCTCATCAGTCGGAGTTTCTTCAATTAAATGCTCAAACTCATGATTGACGAGATAACGGTTAAGCTCTGGGTAAGCCGTAAATCTTACAAAAGCTGAATTCGTCTTTGGATCAGCAAGTCCTAAAGCTTGATGAGCTCCCTTGTAAGGAAGCCGATCAAACTCTTTATTAGACAACAACTTGATCGTATACATCAGAATTGGAGTCTTCCGACTCTACCTTGAAGAAAACCTTTTGTCCGTTCTAGAAGCTCAGGAGGAAGCGGCTGACCAAAACTTTGAAGGCCTTGTGTCAGTCCTTGACCGGATACTTGTCCGCCTGTCAGTTCTTCTGGAATACGGCCGCTTGCTAACTGAGGTACACTGAATTGTCCTAAAGGTCCTCCATATTGGCCCCCTACAAAGTCGCCTCCAAAAAGAGGAGTGGGAGGCAGCCGTTCGCCGGGAGTTTCCCTGCGTGCGCCGCCAAAAGAAGGAAGAAGACTTAAACCTCCTGTAACAATGGGAAGAAGAACTTCCTTAAAAAACTTCTTATGCCTGATTCCATTTGGATCTTCATGGCTAGATTGATCGGAAGTTAATTCTTCAAGTTCATGATTTACCAAATACTTTTGGAGCTCAGGATGAGCCACATATCTAACATAAGCTGTGTTTTTAAGCGGATCAGCAAATCCAAGATTATCTTGATCCACATAAGAATACCTTTGATCTGACTTTGCCACATTAAAGAAATCATTGTCGCTTAGAACTTTTATGTCATACATAGGTGCCTCCTATCAGGTCTGGTGTAAATTACTTTTCGATCGGATGTTTTCCCCCAACGATGCCAGATCGCCTCTACTAAATTCGGATAAAGTTGGTGAAGATTTTTTTCGACGATCTTTCTGAGCTCTTTATTCCACGATTTTGCCACTAGTTTTTCGATATAAACCTTGTCGCCATTTTTATTATCCGAAACATATCTCCAAGTAGGCTTTTTATAATATGGCTCTATATCGTTGCAAATGCTGAAAAATAGATATCCATATCTGGTTTCATTATCGCACAACTCGATAACACGGCAACTGGCGATCATAGAGCGGATATAGTAAAAGATATCAGAGAGTTCATCCTGTTTAAATCTGATTCCGGTTTCACCCATGAATTTCAAAATAGTAAGAATTTTCATAAAGTAAATGTCGCTAAAACCCTCCATGTCGTGCTGTTGTCCGTTGTACAAACATAAAGGCCTCCAGTAGATCCAAAAACCCAGACAAACTCGCCGGCTCTTCCTGTCCAAGTCGGAATCGCTGTAACTACCTGAGGCTGGTATTTTCCATAATTGATGATTGTTATGACATCATCCGTAAAGTCAATAAGCTCCGGTTTAACGTCGGAAATGTCATAAGTATCCAGTTTCACTGGACTTTTCCTATTCCCATTCCCTGGACAAAAGTATCCACTCGGTTAAGTTTCCAGGGATCGCTCGTTCCAGAGGATGAGGCAATCCGGTATTGATAAGTATTAAAGCTTGTTGGAATTCCTATCGATTTCATAACCTGAACCTGCCCGCCCGTGTTCTCCAACTTAAGAATATGTCTTGTCCTAAAGGTTCCCGAAAAGTCGGTCCGATCTTGAATGTAAACGTTATTCGAAGAAGTGGATGAAAAAAAGAAATCAACCTTGTAACCTTTGGTCGTTTGAGAAGGAGACTTATCAAAAAGAAAAGAACTATCGAAAAGATCATTAATGGCTGTCGTCACATCCCTATTTGAAGTATCCAACATATGAATATAACCAGAACGGTCTGCCGCCAAAAGATAGCGGCGATTTGCAGATTCAACCATTGCCATGGTGTTAAATGGCGTATTTGAATAAGGATAAAAGGCCAAGGATCTTCCGCTGAAATTTATGAAATTCGTCGTTTGAGTTGAATTTTCACCGAGAACCGTGCACAGTTTATAAACTTGCTCATTCTCGTCCGACTCGGCAAAACTGAGCGTAAGACCGGAACCTGAAAACGAAAGTTTGGACAATGCAAAATCGCACATCGAGTTGTCATTTTCTATATTGTCTGAAATAATTTTGTCCTCAGAACCGTCAAAAGCCCTAATTCTCCTGTCCCAAGAAAGCCCGATCGCAACCTCGCCAATGTCCTTAAGAAAAAGTTTCTTAACGGTTCTTGGAACAAAACCCCAATTTTTGATCTCCAAATAAGACCAATCTGGATTTCCGCCAACATAGGAAACGCGGTAAAGCCTGTAACGAGTTGATACATAGAGCCTCTTTTTTAAAACAAATGCAGTTGTAATTTCATCATCACCTACGGAAGGAATGTCAAATACATTTGCCCATGTACCGCTTAATTGGGTATTTTCATCTTGATAAAAAAAAGCGCGTTTTCTTGAGCTCGTGTTTAAAAGAATAAGAAAGCCCTGAAAATTAATTGAGTACTTTGCCAGAGGCGCATTTGAATTTACGATTGCCGCATACGTTCCTCCAGAACCAGACCACTGAAGTGGATTGTTATAAGCATCAGATGTGGCAATTAAAACATTTTTTGATCGTTCTAAAGTCTGATAAGCAGCGCTTCTATCACTCGCAATAGAGGTAAAATTAACACCTAAATCTGATGAAGCGTAAAGACCAGTTCCCGCTGCCACTACATACCAGCGATTTGCTGACGCTCCAAAATCAAAAGAGGCCCAGCTAAAACCACTAAAACCGTTGTCGTATGTTGTTCCAGAGCCGTCTCCGTAAAGACTTTTTATGCTTGCAAGATCACTAATCGCCCTCCGCCAAAACCCAGATTCGTCAATTCGTCCGTTAAAAAACAGGTCAACTCCGCTTCCGATTGAGCCAAAGGCAAATGGAGCTGTTCCGCTAAATACACCAGAAGAATAAGTGTTATCTGTTGTGACATTTGCATTTACCGATACGCCAATCACATTAGACGACTGGTGCCAAGCAAGTGCGTGATACCAAGTCGCTGTAGACACAGCGCCAAAACTTGTCGCCCGTACTTGCCCATTATGAGCAGTGCCGGAACTTGATACTCTCCACGTAACAAAATTATCAGTATTTACATAAAGCTGATACTCATAACCTATGGCGTCCGTATTTCTGTATGCTTCGGAAGGAGGCGTAAAATTGGAAGTCCATCGTGCGGTGCCTTTTGAGATCCTTATCTCATCCAGCCAGCCGTTAAAAGCAAAGGTATCGGTTGTGCTTGCGCCTATTCTAATTCCAAGAGCGCCTGTAATATCGCTGGAATTAGCCGCTGTTGTGCCGATTTGGATGCCATCTATAAAAGCTCTTAAATCACTTCCTTTTCTAGAAACGGCTACGTGATACCAAATATTAATGCTCGGAGACCAGCTTGCGGAAATAGGTTCTCCGCTGGCAATTCCTACGATAAGCTTGCTTACACTCGTTCTATACTCAATTGCAAAAGTACCTGCTCCATCATTATCTCCGCGATTTACTAGAAAATGACGGCCCGTAATGGCATTAAACCTAATCAAAAAGTCAATCGTCCAATCGCCGGTGCCAAAATCCCAATCGGCACTATCGGGAATGCTTAGGTAATCTCCGGTTCCGTCAAAAAGGCCTGAAGCACCTCCAAACTTTGATTGATCCGTATCGATTTGAGCATTTCCATTCGCGGTTACCGTATGAGAAGTATCAGAACTATCTGTAAACGTAGTAGCTCCGTCCGTACCATCGCAGTGGAGTAAAAGAACGGTTTGAGCGCCTCCCCCTGCTCCAGAATCTCGTTTCGAAGCAATAACGTATTCACCGGTCGAATTAAGATAAAACCAGCTTGAAATCGTAAAATCTTCATCTCCGGCTACGAGACTGGATGTACTCGCGCGTGAAAGGTATTCGGAATTACCAGCTGTAAAAAGTGCCGCGTTTCCTAAAATACCGCCTGCATTTGATACCGTATTGTTGTCCGTTAAATGATTGGTCGAAAAACTATCGTCTCTCGCTCCGCCCGTCTCATCCATTTTCCACCAGGCAATGAGGTTGTTGGTGAGCGTACCAAGACCTGACGTAAATCCCGCGGCTCTCTGGCCGCCGAGGCTGACTGAATTCATTGTCGAGGTACCAAGTCTTTTTTGAACAGATCCGTCAAAATTCACCTTCACATTCATCATGTTTGGAGACTGGTCTTTGGACAAGTTAAAGATATCAGAGATCGTATTGAGTCCCTTTGAAAAATCTTGGCTTGTAAGATCAGCAACGCCTTTAAGCATTGATAATTGTCTTTACTTTATTTTCTAGGTGGGTTTTTAAACTTTGGAGCCCTGGAGCTAAAGATGCGTTGAAAAGAACAGCAAACGAATTTGCTTCAGCAATACTATCAATTTCAAAAAGTTTTTGACCGTTAAACGTAAGAAAAATAGTAGTCCCTTGACTTACCTCAAACTTTGGGTCCTCTTGTTTAAATTGCCTTGCATATCGAACCGCATTTAATACTTTATCGCTGAGATCAGCCATTCTATCTCCTATACTTATCTGCGGTATTTAAAGTCTTCTGCGACAGTTTCGATCTTTTGAGAATAAGTGCGTGTCGCATAAAGACGTTTCGCGTCAGACATCACCTCGGCAAATCGTATGTGGTAAAAAGCGCCTGTCTGGTCATTTTGATCCATAGCAAGCGCTCTTAAGGAACCCCACAAAACTGCTTGCTGAACCTTTATCGGATACTCGGGCGCTCTAGAAATCACATAGTTGGCGCTTTCCACCAACGTATTCGCAAAAGCTGTATTTAAGGTTAATGTCGTTCCATTCGTAATAAGACTAACACGATACCAACTTGAGTCTTGTCCAATTCCCAAAGCGTCTACACGTAACCAATCACCGGTTCTCGCTTCCGTAAAAACGCTCCCATGTCCGGTCACCAAGGTCGCATCTGCTCCGATCGTGACGGTTCCGGCAGACGTTTCGGAAAGCGGGCTTAAAGAGCGGATGTAATCGTAGCCATAATTTTTCGCGTCCTTCGGAGCCGGTCTAAACTCAAATAGCTGATTACCCGCTGTATCCGTGCCTGCCAAACGAACTTTTTCTGGAGTCGAAGGAGTCGCGCTAAAGTTCGTGTTATATTCTTGATAAGGTTCCTCTCGCAGAATTTCCTTTCTTCCTCCACTCCATTTGTAGATTCCTCCATCCTTGGGAAAGCGGTCAAAATCACTTGCCAAAGCATAAATAGGCTGAAAGATTGTATAAGACTGATTGGAAGCATTTGTTTCTCCCTCATAGCTCGGAAGAAGAGTTGCTGAGGTAACTCCGCCAAATGAGGTAATCTCATAAAGCGTGTCATTGCCGCTGACCTTAATTTTTCTCCCTACCATACCGGCCGTCAGCGTCACATCAGAAGAAAAGTTAGCTGATCTTGAACCTGTATTAATCGATACATTTCCGGTTTTATATTCGTCAATGGTTGTGATGCCGGAGGAGGCAAGCAGAAAAGTCCAGTCGTACTTCGAAGGTATCTCCCTCGTAAAAACGTCTTGAATAACACCTCTTACCTTTTCGTCTGTATTCTCAGGCGTACGCGCAAGCTCACGCACTCTTTCTGTAATTTCTCTATAAGGAATCTGAGAGATGTTTTTACTCATGGGATCCCAAAAGCTAAATGCAGCGCAAGTCCGATAAAAAAGACTGAAGTTCCGCCTATAATCATCCAGCCCTTAATTGGATGAGCTTCATGATAGCTCCAGAAATCTTTAGAAAGCGTCTTTTTTCTAACCAGAACTGAAGCGATTTCAAAAGCTAAAAATAAGATAACGACAATAGCCAAAAAAATAACCCACCACCAAAGACCCGCCAGCATAAAAGGCAGAATCCATGCCGTAAAGATTGCGATCATATAGAGAACCTCAACAAGTGAAGTTCCCTTATTGCGCAGGAGGAAGCTCCTCACGTTTCTTTCCTTTTTTAGCCAAGGCTAAAATCAAAACAATTCCGTAAATTGCGCCCCCTACTAAATTTGAGGAAAGAGGAATAGGACTTGCTCCTGAGACTGCAACCGCTATCTCCTTAGCGCTTCGCGCCTCACTCACTGCTTGCTCACGGCAAATAGGATCAGAAAAACATGCCTTTACGTCAAAGGTTGCTTCTTTTAGCTGTGCGCAGCCGAGGAAAAAAAGAAAACCAACGAGGTAGATACTTTTCATTTACTCACCTTTTCCGCAAAGAAGAACGCAAGAACCCACGCCAAGAACTTGTTTATATTTTCCAAATCTTGAGGCGTGAGTTTCAAAATATCAAGCTGCGCCAATATATTCACAAGCCCCATTACAACAATTGTAATTTGGCTTCTCTTTCCTTTAAGAGGTTCAAGCGTTAAAATCTTAAGCAAGTCTTTCATTTGAGTCCTCCTTTTAAAATTTCCAAAGTTTGAGGAGAAATTGAATCACGATTAATGCCCCAAATCCGGTCCAAAGCGCTTTCTCCATAAACCGGATCCTCGCCTCATGGTCTTCCAATATCTGCCGTTTCTCGTTTCTTGCCTCAGTAAATTGCTCAACAATATGGTTGAGTCTCTGATTGATTTCAATAATGAGATCGTGGTCGAGAGATTTTCTTCTTCTTTCAGGTTGGTCATATTCCATTCGCTACGACATTGCCCTGAGCCATCGGATATTGCCCGCTTCTTAATGCCATGGTGTATTCCATCCGGCAATTATGCCGTTTCAGAGAAGCATTTATTTCCTGGATGCACTTCATCTCACGCTCTCTTGCGTCTTTTAAAAGCGCCTGACGAGCCTGTTCTTTATCAATTGATTTTACAGCCTCCGATTCGTTTGACTCGTCCAGTTTAACGCCTACTTGAAAATCATCCATTCCGGCTCCGAATCTTTCCGTTCGCCTTTTTGCCTTTTCGTTTTTTTCGCTCATGTGAATTTTACCTGATCTGCCGCTTGATCGGCGGCCTTTTCGGCGGCTTCCCTTGCTTGTTTGCGCTGATAAGCAACATAGTGGTTTCTCATAAAATCTCTTAAGATTCTCTGAAGCGCCTGGACTTTCGTTTCGGGATTCGGAATCGATGTTTCATTACCCGACGCGTCGGGCGGTCCCGATATCGTGTCTGTATAACCGTTCACATAAACCACTCCGTCCAGAACTTCATCGCGTTTATTCACGGGTACGTCAATTGCAATGTTAAATTGCGCCATATTTTCCTCCTCATGAAACTATGTTTTCGTCAATTCCGGGATCTTGGAGATTAAATTGATTGATTACTTTATCCTGAAGAATTTGTTTTTTTCCTTCCCGGTACCAGGTTTTGAGGACATCAAGAAGGAGCGATTTAATCCATTGGTCGTCCGTCATAATGGGTATGTCCGGTTTCGGCGCATGTTTTAAAATTCCATTTCTGAAGTCCTGCACTTTTAGATTTGGAATTGTGAAAGTAATGTCGGCCATAAATTCTCCTCAGGTTCCGGTCGTATAGGCTGGAATGTAGTAAACTGTTCCGCCGACATCGACCGCAATTTGCGCACTTAATGTACCAAGACTTGTAATCGCATCGGCAGGCGCCTTGATGAGAGGCTCATCGACGGTAAATGCAGACATGTCGATCCCGCCCGGAAGTCCGGTACCTGCGTTATCATTCGTGATCGTCATCGCATAAACATTGCTCGCGGAACGCTGGTTAAGCGCCATCACGATTCCGGGAACATCCATCGTTAATGTTCCAAGCGTTTGAGTCGCAGTTGATGTGAGCCTGATCAAAGCGCCGTCGGCGTCCATCGTGCCGCCGGTTCCATTCATGACGGCAGTTCTCGACAACTGAAGAAGATCAAAATTATCGGTCGTTGTCAAACTCGTTCTTGTATCCGTTCTGCTCACACTAAGAGAACCATAATCGCCTGTCTTATTCGTAAGGGCGGCAGCTGAAGCCGTATGATCGAACTTAAATAACTGCCCGCTTGAAAATGCCGTTGACGTCGACGTTAAATTGATTCCATTTCCGCTTGTCAGACTATTTGCATTAGATTCAAAAATATTTCCCGTCGTTATAGTCGGCGTATCTATTTGGATCGCATGGGTTGTCGTTTGTTCCGTATCGATATAGAGCGAAATATTATCTCCATTTTGGTCGATAAACAAAGCGGTTTTTGCCGCATCTTGCTGAAGATAAAGGCAGCGCGCGTTCGTCGCTAACGTATTATCATTTGTAATCTCAACCAAATTTCTCGTGGATGTGCTTGAAGCGTTGCTGTAAAAAATGGCGGCTGATCCCGTTGTCAGCGAACTTGCGGTTACGTTGATTACATCCGTTGTCGCGCTTAATGCGATTATCGAAATTGCTCTGCCGTCCGCATTCTGATCGATTCTAACCGCAAACGTTGCGCCGTCTTGGATCACGCGTAAAGGGACTGCGCCCTGCGCAAGAGCATTGTCATTCCATATCTGTACAAGCTGTCTACCGGCGATGCTGCTGGAATTGCTGTAAAGATTTAAAAGCGTTCCGGTTGTCAGCGAATCGCCGGTTATAGTAGCTATATTTTCTACATCCGCAGCGGATGTAATGATAAGTGCTTCAGAATCCGCGTCCTGAGTTATTCTCAGACCCACGACGCCGTTTGCAAGAGCATTATCATTGTGAATGAGAACAAGATCGCGCGCAGTTACATCGCTGGAATTCGAATAAAATCTGGCCGCATTTCCGGTTGTAAGACTGGATGCGATAATATCTAAACCGCGTCCAGTGGACGCGGTTGTATCGATAGCAACGGCATTTGTGGTTGTATTCTCCGCATCTATATTTAAGGCAATAGCCCCGGTACCATCGGAATTTATAAATAAAGTATCTCCAGTAACATCAGCATGGGTATTTTGCACCCAAAGAGTTATAGAAGTATCAGTAATGGTTCCAGAAGTTTCCGTAACGGAATTCTCGATTCTTAGAGCACTTCCGCTTTTAGCATACGTTCCCGCATCGTTTACGACGGAAGTATTCTGAACGAGCAAGCCGGTGACGCTATTTGCGGCATTTGTAACATCACGATCCATAGTAATTCCAATTGCATCGTTGTTTACGTCCAAAAATACTGCATTTCCAGTCGATGCTTGATCAACACGAAAAACTGTAGTTCCAGTAGCAGACGCATTATTATTTTGAACACGAGAAAGAAATCGGCTTGAAACATCGGATGAATTGGAAGCAAGATTCATGATGCGGCCTGTTGTCAAACTGTTCGCGTCTGCAATATCGAGTATAAATCCGGTTGTCGTGACAGGTGTTGCGATATCAATCACATCAGCAGTTGTCGCTTCAGAATCAATTTGAAAAGCGATTTGATCGATGTCATTTTGGTCAATTAAAAGACCGGTAACATTATCTGTTGAAGCAATTTCAACTTCAAGTTTCGCGCCTGGAGTTGTCACTCCGATTCCAATACTTCCAGTTGAAAGCGTTGCCGCCGTTCCGTCAATATTTGTCCCAAAAATGATGTTACCAATAACAAGCTGATTACTTGCAGATGCGGTTGGCGCATCACATCCTTCTCCAATAATAAGATTTCTGTTTACAGATCCGCTCAAATTATCTCCTGCATCGCCTCCGATAATCGTGTTAAAGCGGGATAAGGTGCCGAGCAATCCGCCAGCATCTGATCCAATCAAAGTATTTGAATTTCCAGTTGTAATACCATCTCCTGCCCAATCACCAACAATAACATTTGCTGTTGCAGTTGTAATAGAAGCTCCTGCACGATATCCAATTAGTGTATTATTGCCTGTAGTTGTTTGGCTTTGGCCGGCAAGTGAACCAATAAATGTGCATTGGCCTGCTGTTGTAATTGCAGTTCCTGCATTATAACCTATTATCGTATTGTCACTTGCCGTTTGGGCCGTATCCAAAGCCAAAGAACCAACAGCTGTATTTTGAGCGCCTGTAGTATTTGCGCCAAGCGCATTGTAACCGAAAGCTGTATTATTGTTCGATGTCGTCGACGCTTCCAATGCAGAACGCCCAACAGCCGTATTTTGCTCTCCAGACGTATTTGCAGTTAAAGCATTATAACCAATTGCCGTATTGTTATTTGCCGCCAGATTTTCATTGAGCGCCCAGCTTCCGATTGCGACATTTTGTGCGCCGCTTGTATTGGCTCCGAGCGCATCATGACCGATTGCGATGTTATCCGCTGCTGTCGTTACAGCGTCTAAAGCATTACTTCCCAATGCAATATTTTGAATCCCGCTTGTAAGCGAAGCTCCCGCCCCGGAACCAGCAATCAAATTATTTGCTCCGGTCAAATTTGCATTATCTGGAATGATAAATACGCGCTGCGTCCCGGAGCCGACGTTGACTGTTCCTCTTACATCAAGCCTGCTTGCCGGGGCATTGGTTCCGAGACCTAGAAAATTTTGCGTATCATCCCAGAAGAAATTTGGATTATCTTCCCGAAGATCAAGTGCGGCGCCTACGAAAAGCACACTTCCGGCTGTCGATAAAGCAATCGGACCTCCGATCCCAAGTCCGCCGCCAGTCGAAGTGGATGTACTTTTTACCCTAGCTTCCCTCATTATTCACCTTCATACTCATGAACAAGCGCCCTGCCTGTAATCCCACCAGAAATCACGACAAGGTACATTTGAAATCCGCTTTGAACATGATCCCAAAATTTGGCTCCGTCTTCCACAATAAGTCCGCCTGAGTTTGTAAGAACGCCGGAATTACCATAATAAATGGTAGCGCTGCTCAGGTTATTAATTTCAAAGGCTGTGCTTGCAGATCCAAGCGTCAAAAGAGTTTCCGCTGTCGTAATCGAAAGAAGCTTTGTCGTTGAGATTCTAGCCAGCGTTGGATTCGCTCTTCTGTAAATTGTTCCCATTTAGGCACCAGTTTAAAAGATCAATATAAGCCGCATACTTAATTTTTTCAAAATCTGTCTTTGACGATTTTAATTTGAGAGAAAACTCAGACCGCTTTTTAACTAAATCATTGGCCGGTTTAAGCTGAGTAAGCTTAAGCGTTTCAATTCTCGTCTCTATGACGGATTCAAGATTCCCAATCGTCTCATCCGTGGCTTTTCGGTATATCGAGTTTTTTAATTTCTCGCTTCCCTCATTCACGATCGGCATCATCATATCCCAAGCCTTTGAGAAACCATGACTAAAAGACTCCACCCAAACGGAACTGGGAGACGCCTTTGCTTCAATCAAGCGAATCTGGTTTCTTATCTCCTCGTTTGCTTTCTCAAGATCTGATTTTTTATCATGAAGCCTTTTTTCTAAGTCCTCTATGTCCCGCCTTTTAAAATCCAGTTCCTTTTCCTTTTCATTTGTTTCTTCTTCTTTGACCTCTATGTCCCGCCTTTTAAAATCCAGTTCCTTTTCCTTTTCATTTGTTTCTTCTTCTTTGACCTCTATGTCCCGCCTTTTAAAATCCAGTTCCTTTTCACTCGTTTCTAAATCCCTAAGACGGGCAAGATAAAGTTCTTCTTTTTGATTGATTAAGCCGGTGTATTTCTCCCGAAGTCGGTTTTCCTCATTTTTTATAAAATTATCCTTAATTTTCTTGAACGGCCAAAACAATCCGAAATGTATCATCGGGACTCGCATTCGTAATATTTAATGTGTAAACTCCGGTAATGGGAAACGCGACATCGACATCATTGAGTTCCCCCGTATGGTAGTCATAATTAAGCCTCGTAACAGCGTCGGAGTCTTCAAGATCAACCCTAAAGACCGTCGTAGATGTGTTGGCCCGAACGAGTACCTGCCTTAAGATCCCTCCCATGACGTTAAGGGTCGTAGATGAAACAGATGCGGAAGCGGTCGTGAGACTTGTCGTATGTTCGTAAATTGTCATCTTAGGTTAAATAGACCCAGCCAGTTCCTGCCGTCACGACGGGTACTTTTAAGGTGTTCAGCCTGATCGGCTCGGCAAAGCTTCTGTGCTCCACGGCCGGAATAAACGTAAGACCGGCATTGCCGGTATTCACCTGAAGAAGCGAAAACCTGATAATGTGATCCGCTGTATTGGCAGCTGAAAGGTCTAAAGCGCCGTTCGTCCCGCCGTACCAAAAACTGATCGCGCTAATCACATAATTAGTGATGTTTCCCGTATCCATGAAGACTTGTTGGTTTCCCATTGCCGAGTCAATAATGATGACATTGTCAACCAATCGATTTGCCATTTAGACCCTCCCCCTTGAGGTTTCGTTCCATGCTGTGTTTGACGTGTTGTAAATAAAAGTCACATAAGAGCCCGAAGTTAAAACAACCGGAACCGACCCAACAGTAGCCACACTATTTCCGTTCTGAATGGTAATTTGCGAATCGGTGCAGAAAAGCGTGAGGATATCGCTTTCTTTGCCTTGCGAAATCCTTGGATTTGAGGTGATTGTGACTGCCGCATTGGAGCCCGTTACGTTCATCCAGGCGCGGCTTAAGTCGGCTGAGATTCCGCCGGCCGCCGTAATGTAGTAAGTCGGCTTGTCGGTAACGGCGGTATTAACATTTGAGATCGTAAAATCAGAGCTTGATCTTGGATCTCCTGACAGATCCCCCTCTCCTCCGAGGGGCAACTCAGAGGGAGGAGGAGTGTCGAACTCGTTACCTGCTACGAGAAAACCCTTATCCCGAATCAGGTCAATCTCATAATGCTTAAAACCAGACCGGTCGGAATTTCTCCTCTTAAAACGACTAACGTTAGGCACATTATGTGGTATAGGTTACGCTTGTATTTGCCCAAACAGGAGTAGACTCAAGCCACTTTGCGCCTTGATAAATAAAACTGATTGCGCCGCTTGAGGCAAGCCTGAATTGAGTTGAACTTGTCGAAGACGTTGAGACAAATGTGCCGGTTGCGTCCGTATTTACAATGACGCGAAGATCCGAAGGGCCCGCTGAAACCAAAGTCAAATGCTGTCCCTGCTGGCCGTTCAGCACCCGTCTAATAAGAAGCGGTGACGTCGCATAGGAAAGCCCGAAAATCGTCCTTGTGTTATTGGTCGCATTGATCGTCTGAGACGTCGTATCCGCCACATAATCCGCAATCGACATGCTTGTCACGCGGATCGTATCGGTCACTTGATTAATGCTTCGAGAAAGCTCAATCCAAGCTGAGTTGTGATAAAGAAGCTCAACCGAATTATTGGCACCCTGAAGATTCGACGTACCCGACAGGACAAGCTGACCTGCATTCACAAGACTTGTCGAACCGTCAATCATCATAACAATGATCCGCTTTCCCTCAAACTGCTGGTGCCAGGTGCCTCCCGTATTCGACGCCATCGGCGTTAGGTCAAAATGCGTAATGGCCGTTGTGGTCGTATTCTGTGAAAAGAAAAGACAACCGTTCGTCACATCAGGTGTCGTATCGCCCTCAGAAAACAGATTGTCCGTTCTCGCAAAGAAATTGGCGTGCGGCCCCAAAGTCCAGCCGTTCCTTATATTAAACTGTCCCATTTGAAGACTCCTTTTCCCCTCACCCCATATCGAGAGGCCGTGAGAAAGGCGGGTAAGGGTAACTTACCCGCCTTAATTGATTAACCGCCGGCGCTGTGATAAAGATTATTAGGTTTATTGACTTCAACACTAAACCTAAAAGTCACCTTAATGAGCGCGTCCCCTGTATCAAAATCTCCATCTCGGCCAAAGGTCACCTTTCGACGCTCAAACGCAATGACTCCCCCATTCGAAATCGGAGGGCGTGCAAGCAGCGTAAAAGCATCTGTATCCGTGTAATATGGAGTCGAGATCAGCTTTAAATTCCGCTCCTTAATCGTGTTAATCGCGTTGTTGGGTGATTCGGGATCATAGCCTGAGTTAAGCAACTCCTTTGCTTTCCACGCATTTGACGGATTGCAAAGAATATACTCTGCCTTAATCATCTGCCATTTTCCCGTGTCGTCCTTTGTGTTTTCGAAGTTGTCCAAGGTCGTCTGAAGGACCGTTGCCGATAGATCGGCAGCCGGAGTAATCAGATTTGACCAAGTGCTTCCTCTAAGACTTGTGTGAGCGCTTGAAAAGATAGCAAGCCCATCACCACCCGTATGAGTTGTCGTTCCGGTGCCTGAGTTAAAAATATCAAACACAAGGAGCGTCATCGTCTCACGAGCACTCGATCCTAACTCCCGGCTGAATGACTCCATCTCGGTCGGAATATCAGGATAGAGGCTGTCCTCAATTAACTCCTCCGTAATCTTGACACCCAGACCAAATGTCCGATGGGTCCATTTTTTCGTCGGTCCTTGGAGGAAATCACCATAGCTTATTGGTTCTCCTTCGGGCTTAGCCGGAATTGTGCCCAGACCAGCATAATAGGCTGATTCCTCATAAGTCCTTTTGGAGCTTTTAACAGATCCACAAGCCTCGACGACCTTCCGCCAAAGATTTCCTTCACCTGCTTGAAGCCTGTAGCTATCCAACGCAAAGGAGAATAGCCCAGGCACCGTTGCCTTATTAAACTGCGTCCTGTTCATTTAATTCTCCTTTGGTTAGACGATGATACCAGGCTGAGCAATAAGACCAGCAGCTCTCTGGTGATGAAAAAACCGTACGATCCACTTTGCATAGTCGCCCACAGCATTTTCAGTGCCGTCTGAGTTCACAAGATCGGCAAGCCTCAAAATCTGGCATTGAGCGGCAGTGGTAGTAACCACGCCTGAAGCATCCAACTCCACATTTGCCCAACCCGTATCTGAATTGCCGTTGGTTGCAATTGCCGTGGCACCGCGATAGATAAAGTCTGTCGCAGCCCCTACATCGGCAAGAGCAAGCGCAGTCCCGCCCGTATCCTCTTGGATGAGATACTCCATGCTTGGATCATCGGCAACTCCAATCCATCTGTCACCCGTATCCGAAGAAGGGCTCGGAGGTGTAAGATCCGATACATCCAAAAACGGATCCGGCGTCGCCAGTCCCCGTTTGAGTGTGCCCGCAAAGCTCACCGCTACACCTATAACCGGCGTAACACCGGTCGCTGTGGCAGCAGAAACATATCCACTCGCAAGCAACGTCACCGGAGAACCGATAAAAATATCGGTCGCCGTAGACACGCGATAGTAATGGATATCCCTCGCTGTTAGGTTTAGCGGAATAAAGCCACGCGGGATGTTATCGTTAGCCATGACTTTCTCCTTTAAAAATCTCTGCCCTCCTGAATACTTCCAGGCTGGCTAGCCGACCCTTCACCCGTATCCGCCTCATCTGTTCCCATGTCGGGTTCATAGACGTATTCTGATTCTGGATTTCCCGTCATGAGTACACGATTGGCTTTGGTTTTGGATGGGGTCATTCGTGAACGAAGTAACTCCTGTGAACGAACTCTCGGAAACTCCCTGATTTTAAGCGCTTTCTCAACCGGCATCACCGCTAAAAGACTGTCTCCATTCTCCACTGCTCCTGAGGTAGAAAAAAGGATGTTGGGCGCGTCATGAAAAAGCACCTTGTTTACGAGCATCCATCCCCTCACATTAATCGCATAGTCAATGGCGCGCTTGTCTTTTAGGATCCAGCGCATGATGTACTTACCTCTCCCCTTCACGTCTTTGCCATTTTTTCTATGCACCTCACAAATCTCTCCCCGCGTACAATCGTAACTAAACTTCTCAAAGTACTCTGGAAGACTTAATCTGTGAAGCCCAGGAGCCTCAGTTCTTGAGACCTGTAAGTCAAGCTCTTTAAGCGATTTTGGCTGAGCTTTTAATCGTTCATGAATAATCGAATCAAGCTCAGTCATGATTAAGGTTGGCTTTGTTTCCGGTTCCCTCTGGCCGCCAATGGCCGCAGAACTTTCTTGGCCGCTCGCCTCTTCAGGCGGTATTTCGTTCTCGAAGTCGGTTTTCACTTCTTCAACCTCATCGGATCTTTTTGGTTTTGCCATCTTAAACCTCTAAACTTTCTCCGCTTTCAAGCCTTTTGGCATTGCGGGCGTACTCCTCATAAGGAATTTTATGACGATCACATAATTCTTTCTGGTCTTTTGAAAGCACATAAGTATTCGGCTTTGCTGCGTGACGACCTGGGGTAACGCTTGCTGTGCTCACTCGTGAGCGTCTCTCAAGCTCCCGATCAATCAATGGCTCCACTTCTTTCGGCACTCTGCCCTGAGCCCTCAGCCTTTCTTCCATCTTATACATGGCAAGCTCAGGCCCATGCGTGTTCTTAAGATAGCTTGGATTTTCGTTTAAGACTTCCATATATGCTTTCGCTTCTTCGGAACTCTCAATATCAACGGATGGGTAACGCTCTCTGACGCGCGACTTTGAGTGTTCAAGCTCGGCCCAAAGTGAGTTTTGTTTTTCGGCTTCAATCTGCTCTTTTTGAAGATCCCTCAATTTCTTTTCGGCTAAAAGCTCGACAGCTTTCTTCCAATCTCTCGTCGCAAGTTCATCAATTTCATCTTCCCTGTCTTCTACTGTAACGCCGGATGCGTTCGGCGCAAGAGCCGCATTTGAAATGCGGCTTCTTAAAGCTTCCATCTCTCGGCGCTCGCGTTCCATCTGTCGGGATTGATATTCCATGCGCTTGAGCGCCTTTTGAAATTCTTCCCGGTCTACATAATCTGTGCCTTTGTTAGCGCCTACCGCTTTTTTCGATTCACCAGCCGATTCAGCCGCTTCTTTCTTATCGAGATCAACTTCCGTTGCTCCCTCTTCTTTTTTTTCTTCAACTCCTAATTCAACTTCCGTCTCCTGATTCTCAGGGTTTTCCATTTTTATCTCCTCTTTAGGTCTCAGACTCTTCCTTGAGTCTGGTGATTAAGGTCTCAAGCTCTTTTACCGCATGCTCAAGGCCGTCTACAAATCCCTGAGCAAGATACATTTCAAACTGGCGGCCCTGGCGTATAGCTTCCGCCTTCACCTTCTCTTTTGCTTTCGAGTGCTGCGCCAAGCGGTCCTTCAATTTGGCCCACGCCGGATGGCGTGCGAGTTCCTTCGCTTCCTCCAGCGTTAGATTTTGTTCCACCCCCAACTCCTCCTATTTTTGAAATGATGCCAATCATAGCCTGCATCATGCCTTGATGCTCCAGAAGATGACTTTTTGTAAATTCCTGAATTTGGTTTACAAGGTGCGGGGGAAGGCTCGCAAGTGTAGGGGACTCTAAAAGTTCCATGTGTTTTTGAATGTGAAGAATGTGGTTCTCGGTAATTTGAGCTTTTACTCTTTCGAAATCTCCCTGAACGATCAGGGTATTTTCATCTCTAGGATCATCAATCATGTCGCTCGCAGGCTCGGGGCCCAAGAACTCCTCATAGTTAATGTCATAAGCTTTTAAGAGATTCGCCGTTACCTTATAGATCTTTACGGGATCCGAGCCGACGATCATATTTTGAAGCAAGATTGAATAAAGCATAGACGCAAGATTGCGCTCCGTTTCCTTTGAACCCATCGATGGATCGGCTAATAAATAAGCGTCGAACTCTCCGGCAATTCCTTCCTGGGTCAGTTCGTTCGGCCCAAATAAAACCTCTCCTTTCTCTCCCAATACTCTGGATTCAAGCCCCGGCGGGATGTTGAGTTGCACAAGCGCAAGATGATGATTTACAATTCTTGCGGCCCCTTCCCTGAGTCGCTCCGCAGGAAGCGCAAAACGGCTTTCAGCAGCCTGGACAATTGCCTGAGTCCTTGTCGCGGTTCCCGATCCGCCCACAATTTCTGATTCTTTTCCAAGCACATAAGAACTCGCTGCCGTAAGCCGCTCAATAAATTCAAGCACCATTCTAACCGCCGCGATCAATTGATTTACTTGAATCGTGAAATCAGGAAAAAAAACATTCCGGCTCGGATCAGAGACCGGCGTAATTTTATTTGGAGCGAGTTTTAAGACCGGAGCATCCAGGTCTCCAGACGGATCATAAAAACCCGGGCGCATGACGGAAAGCGTATTCGCATCCGTCATTTGATTAAAGATTGCGTCAAGTTCATCAGAAAGCTCATGAACTTTCTCTAAAATGCCTTCGCCCAGATTCTGCTGGGGGCTGTCGATGCGGCTGTCAAATTTCGTGTAATCAAGAGGCTGGACCCCATGGTAAGCGATGTTCGAGATCGCCGTTGCCCCCAAATAAAGGTCGTATTCTGTAGCGACATAGACTCTTATGCGTTCGGCAAACCCATCTTGGTCCGCGTCAAAATTTCCATACCACTTATGGATCTTAACGGGATGATTTCTAATTCTTATTTCCTTCACTCTTTCTTCATCAGCCGGATCCAGAGAGCCAATCCGCTCCTCTGAAATTGGAATTTTTTCTTTAAGGCGGTCAATGTTCACAAAAGTGCCGCGTGCCTCGCCTTCCTTAAGTTCCCGGAAAAAAAGCGTTTCTTCCAAAATCACCGGCTCCTCAGAAATATTCCTGCTTCCATCCTGAAGATAAAATTGGTCCCGCATGTAAATTTTAGACTGCGTCCGCTCAAGCCTCCTTGGGACTGGTTCGGAAATAAGAGCGGGAGTTCCGTCTTGATTCGTAAGCGCGTTGCCGGCGTCATCCGTCACCGGAACGGACTCTCTCTTTCCCTCGTCTCTAAATTCTATTTTCCAGCTTGACTCCGTGATTAAATCCCCGTAAGCCAAAACCCCTTTCACCCATTCGTCAAAAAAGCCTCTCATCCGGCTTCGGACGAAAATCCACCACTTCATAAATTTTGTGATCCGGTCTACCTTCGGGACATCCGTCACCTCGCCAGGCCTAAACCTAAGCAGGTCCTCATTGACGACCGCCGGAAAAAGCCTCGAATGAAGCATATCCAAAATGCTCGCGGAAATCCTGAGCGACCGGTTTGAACAAAACTTCCATGGAACGTCCTTTGACTCCCGCGTGCCATAATAAAGTTCCCGAAGCTTTTTAATCCACGAGTCAAAATCAAGATGCTCGCCTTTAGAAGTCTGGCCCCAATCCCGCTTATCACGAGCCTGGCGTGAAGATTCAAAGTCTTCTCGGATGATATCCACAAGAGTCTTTTCAAGCTCAGGACTTACCTCAAGCTGAATCGGGTTCCGAGCCACTTCGGGCTGGACCGTTTCCGTTCCAAAAGTCTCCCCGCTTAATTCATCTTTTAGCTCTCTTGCCAAATTTTTTCTCCCTCATCTGAGTTGATTTTTGATGAGTCGATGCGGCGTGCCCCATCTTTCCGCACTCATCGCATTTCATAACCGGTTTGGCGCTCATAGACTTTAAGTGATCCCCGTGTTTCATATCCGTCCCCCTTTAAATATCGCCAAGCCCGCCTTCACGTTTCCTAAACTTTACCGGGCTTCCACCGCCTCCGCCCTTTCCCTTTAGATGGCGGAATTCCATCAGCTGTGACTTACTCATTTGAAGCACCTCTCTATTACCTTTGTAAATCCGGCTCGGATTGTGAAGCGCCATCATCATTAGTTTTCTCTGACGCTCTGATTGTGCTGGCATGAATCTCCCTCCTTAAGTGTTCAAGTTTTTTCATGTGTTTTAGGTCGCTCACGATCTGGAGTCTCCGCTCCTCAAGCTCGCTATCGGAAAGGGAGTTGAATTGGACGACGTTATAGATTTGGTTTGTGACCCCTCTTCCGTCTTTCCTGTCTCCCTCCATTTCCTCACGGATTCCCCTTAAGTGCATCCCCGCAAGCCGGTGGTCCTTTTCCTTAAGTGCCTTTTCGAAAAGAGACGAAAATTCCTCAATCCTCTTCCGCTTATTAGCAAGCGGGACCTCTAGCAGCATCTCGCGCCACCGCTCCCTATGCCTTTCTATAATGGGAGCCCAGATCTTGGATGAGCGGTACTGGACGATCTGCCTTTTTGTGATTGTCTTTTTCCTTGCCTCCGCCCATTCCTTTATCTCTTCATCCGTCTGGAAGGTCCCAATCCTGACGGCAATTTCTTCCTTCTCTTCCGGGGTAAAACGATTCTCAAGATTGAGTTTGAAATTTCCGCGCGCTTTAATCTTAATAGGGAGGTTTTGAGAGTTCATAGGTGTCGCTCGCATTCAGCGTACCATGAGTCGGCCTTGAGACAAGAAGATATCTGATACAGTCAGCTCCGTGGTCTTCGCGCTCTTTTTGTTTTTCTTTTGGATTTCGTTCGTTCGCGCGTTTTCCGATCCATTCGTCGTACTGAAGATTCATAACACTTCGGATCGTGGAAGGTGCGCGCTCACGCGAAAAAAATACTTTTGGCTTATTGACCGCTGTTACATCCCTTGACTTATCGTAATGAAGATATTCACGAACAATCATATGACCTAATTCAATATTATCATTCGCCTCAAAAAAGTAAGCGCCCTGGCGCGAGAGCTCTTCAATCACAGTTTGGTTTGACCCAACGCGCGAAGGCTTGCGCCCGAAGTTGGGATCAATCAACCTACGTTTCATCTTGTACCCGCGCCGCGCCTCAATCTCCAGAATCTTTTTTGCGAGTTCTCCGAGTTCGATATGGCCAGTAAATTCATAGTCAATGTAAACGTCATCCTGACGGTCGATATAGGCCCAGACAACGTGATGCGGAACTCGGTCATGTGGGTCAAGCACGCAGATCACGGGATCCGGGTACGTGTAGGCAAAGTCGGAGGTGTGCACGCTTGAAAATTCTTTATAGACCAAGCCCCTAAGATGAAAGAATTTCCCATGCACCCTTGTCTCGCGCACGTCTTCAGGAATAGAAGCCTCAAACTCCCGAATCGCCTCCTCCCTTAAAATCGGCTCGCCCGCAACCGTAAAACGGTTGTCTCGCATGTCCACCGTAATGAGATCGATCCTCTTTCCATCTGCCTTGTCCACGAGCTCTTCCTTCATCCATGGCTCCGTAAGAGGCGTAAATGTAATCACCTCATAACCTCTCCGGTCGATCAAGGCCCTTAAGAGCCCCTGGCGCTTACTCCTATTCTGAGGTTCATCCTCCCAAACAAAGTCCGCATCGAAACCCTCATATTGAAGATCATCCATTTCAAGCGTAAGCACATCCACCGTAGAGCCGTCCTTGTACTCGATTCTAGATAAATAACTGCTTACCTTCCTTCGTACCTTAAACGATCCCTGAGGCAGATACTGCTTCAACTTCGGCTCAATCACCTTCGCAATCTTATCAAATGAGTCCACGGAAACAACCGCCCGAACAGGTCCCCTAAACCTTCTTACAGGCGAAAAGTAGGCCGGATAATCCTTGGTTAGGTGAAAACAAAGCTCCATTGCCCCAAAGGTCGTCTTTCCAGTCCGGTTCCCCCCGGAAAAAAGGATTGTACGGGCGTTTGAGCGATGTGCCTTTAGCTGCATATGGTTCGGCACATAATACGACATACCCGAATACCGCCTCCTGCGCGCGCGCTCCGTCTCCAAGCTCTCAAGCTCTCTAAGCTTCGCTTCAACCAAAATTTCCGGCTCTATAAGGAGAGGATCGTCTTTCATCTTGTTATGATTAATTGTTAATGGTCCATCGCGGAGCGGTTTTGCATTTTAACAGCTTATAATAAAAAACAGCCTCTAAAAAGTGTGTAATCTGGTTATAACTAATCGTCATATTTTAACACCTTATCCCCGTCCCCGTCCAAAAAAACCCGATGAGAGCTTTTGGGTAAGGAAGGGCCCCTAGGAGTAAAAGAGCATATATAGGAAGAGCAGAACACATAATAAGGATAAGATAAGGAGAGGGATAAAAAAAGAGGGGGATCATTAAAATTAAAATCAGCGCGGCGGAGAAATCTAACAGGTGGGGGGTCATTATTAAAGACATTTGAAATGAGGCAATAAGTCATAACTCTATCTAATATAAGGGGTTACGGAGCTTTACATAATCATGATTATAGGACAAGAGAGCAATAAAAAAAGCGCGATTTTCACACAGCCTTTTATTTGAGCGTTCCCTGTTAAAAGATTAATCCCCCCCACCTTATAATCAACCTTATAATCCCCCTCTTAACCCAATCTTAATCCCATCCACCCTATGCAGTTCTTTTCGTTTTCTTTATTGGATCTCGGCGGTTTTTTTCATGTTCACTGCTTGGATTTTCAGCGGATTTTTAATCATGCCCGCACATGATTATGCTATACTGTTTCTATCAATCATATTGTCACATAAAAACGCACCGGCGCAACCAAATAATGTGAAAACAAAACGTTATTGCGTGTTGTTAGACGAAAATGAAACAAAAGAAGCACGCATTTTAGCGTTATTGGAAAATAAATCTTTCAGCATCATTTTGCGTAACATGATTCGCGACTACATTGAGAAAAAAAATGCCGAACTAATGTTGAAAAAAACTCAATTTTAAATTATTGACTTATACATTCAGTGACCAGACTAAAAAATCCTCATGCGATTGCACTTGCAAAACTTGGCGCCCAAAAGGGCGGCCGGGCACGATGGTCAAAACTTACCCCTTTAGAACGTTCAGATCTCGCTAAAAAAATGGTTTTAGCGCGAGAACTAAAAAAAACTTCTCGTATCTCCTTACTTTGTAATGGTTTATAAAAACACTCTGCACGAAAAAATATTGATAATTTCGCTTGCACATCATGCACGAGCATGATATAATTCTATCAATAGAACGAAGCAAATTAACAACAGGAGGATAAAAAACATGATTATCATTAAACACAAAGGTGATCCCAAACGGATCTCAAGATGGATATGGGACTATCCAGCTCCCGATACAGTTCGATGGGAAATAAAAACGCATATAGCTGGCTGTTATCAGGCAGCGCTTTCAAATTACGGCGAAATGAACCGATATGACTTTGAATCCAATTTAAAAGCCTTGCGTTCATTATCACCTGAATTCTTCGAAGTACAGGAAATCTAAGGAAACGGAGGTTTAATCCCGCGATAAATCCGTCGGCCTCCTGCAATAAAAATCTGGCGTGTGGTTTTGCCCATCTCCAAACGGGCGTTTTCCACGCGGGAAATAAATGGAGGATAAAAAAATGAAAGCAACAGTTGAATTGAAAGGAACAACGCCTTTGCTGATGCACGCTTTTCCGCTAGAACCTCTCGCAAATATTGAGAAAAAATCAAAAGAGGAACAAGCCGAATATGCTGCATACAGAATGGACGGAAAAAACCTTTGTATTCCATCCATTTGTTTGCAAAGGGCTTTGATTTCTGCGGCAAACTATTCAAAAGGAAAAGGCAGGAGTTCACTCGTTCGTCAGACAGCTGCGTGTCTGTTTGTAAGTCCCGAGTCTCTTGATCTTGGTGTTAAAAACTATTGTATCGACTCACGTCCCGTTGTTGTCCCTGCCACAAAAGGAAGAATCATCAGGCACCGGCCGCGACTCGACGAATGGTCGATTCGTTTTAAACTTGAGTGGGACAGCGAGCTTTTAACTGAAAGGCAAGTCCGACAAATTGTGGACGATTGCGGTTTAAAAGTGGGTTTATTGGATTTTCGTCCAGAACGAAAAGGTCCTTTTGGAAAGTTTATCGTTACAAGTTGGAAAACTAATTAGCTTTACAAAATCAGTAAGTCGTGGCTTGGCATGGCACGGTGAGGCATGGCGTGGCGAGGCGAGGCTGGGCATGGCACGGAGAGGCAAGGCTGGGCGTGGCGTGGTGAGGCATGGCAAGGCGAGGCGGGGCAAGGTCATGATAGAAAAAAGGAGCTGAGATGAGCTATTGGGAACCTGAAGGCCATACATTCGAGTGTCAAAAGTGTCATGCCGCCATTTTATGCGATCATGGTATTTACGGCATCGGAATTGAAAGTTGTGAGGAAGAACGAAATGGATTATGTGAAAAATGTGAAGAACTTCTTGAGAAAGAAAACAGTTAAAAATGGCCGAATTCCGCTCAAAAGAAGCCTAATTTTCATACTTTGTCTTCTAATTTATAATATTCCAACCGAAGCTCAAACATTGAAAATAGGCCATGTTTTGCGCGGAATAGCCTCATTCTATGGGGTCGAGGCATGTCGTTACAATCCTGACCAAAAATGCCCGACAGCAAGCGGAAGGAGTCTTTATGACCTGCTCAAAGAAGAAAAGGAAACTGGAAAACATTTCGCCGCGATGTGGAATGTCCCCTTCGGCACAAAAGTTAAAATTACATCTCTTGAAAATGATCGATCTGTCATTGCAGAAATTGTGGATCGAGGGCCGGCTAAACGGTTACAAAAACGCGTTATCGACCTTTCGCAAACATCATTTGAAAAACTCGCCGATCCGAAAAAAGGCTTAATCGATGTAATTGTTGAGATTTTATGAAACCGAGAAGCGACTGTTATTCAAAAGTGAACCAAGCACGAACTGAACGCGAGAAAGGAGCGCTTTATGCCTACTGGCGGTATGAGTTTTTTGACATGGCAGCGGATGTCGGAGAATTGGAATTTGAAAGTTCCGGAGATAACAAAAAACCGGCTGCTTAAAAATAGGGGCACGCTTGAAGCTTACGTTGATGCCGCTTTTTTTTCAACGCTTGGGCGGCTTGAAGAATCTATTTGGAAAGGAGGGAAATAAAAATGACTGGACAAGAATTTGTTGAAACAACAGAAGGCAAAATACGGTCGCGTATTGAACATGTGGAAGGAACGCTTCAGCGATGCCTAAGCAGTACTGAAAAAATGCTTTACCGCTCAGCTTATATGTTCGGAAAAGCGGATGGGCTTAGAGAAGCGAATAAGATTTTCGCTTGACAGCTGGATCGTTTTTTTGTATTTTTGAAATATGCGGATAATCAGGATGCAATCAAATGCATCGTTCAAAATCTAAAACGCGCCCGTTTTCTGTCTGCCCCCCGCAACTCTCTCCTCGGATTGAGTCCTGGGTCACGGGAAGACGGTGCGCGTCTTTTCCCCATTATGAAGTGGTTTAAACACGATACCTCTGCCTTAAAAGACGAAAAAATCCAAGAAATTATAGAAAGTGATGGGTTGATTGCTTATGCGATTTTTTTTGCTGTTTGTGAGCTTTGCGGCGAAAAAATTAAGGAGGAAAACGTAAAACCTGAAATCGCCATTAGTTGGTCGTATGTTGAACGGCTGTTGCGCGTCCGTCGCTCGACTGTTCGCCGGGTGTTGGACAGCTGTGCGTCGTCCGGACTACTAACACACGATAGCTCTCAAGATATGATGATTTGCAAAATCCCTAAGTTATTGAAACGATTAGATAATTGGACAAAACGCTCTGTAGCAACTACAGAGCAACTACCCAATAAACAAGAAGAAGAACAAGAAGAAGAACAAGAAGAAGAAGTAGAAAAGAAAAAGAAAGAAAGAAAGAAAGAAAAAGAGTACTCCAATGATTTTTTGTTTTTTTGGAATGTTTACCCTAAACGCAAAAGTAAAGGCACTGCCTGGAAAGCTTGGCAAAAAGTGAAACCTGACGCTGCGCTCTTAGAGGCAATCATGCATTCTTTAAGTGTCGCCAATGGCTCGCTGGACTGGATAAAAGATGGTGGTCAGTTTGTTCCCTATCCCGCCACGTGGCTCAACGCAAAAGGATGGGAAGATGAGATCCCACCCAAAAAAATAGCGCGTGAAAACTGGCAGCCGCCTAAAAAGGATGACTTAGCACCTCCGACAGATGAGTTCTTATCTTTGAAAGAAAAATTATGAGTCAACTGTTAAGTAACAAGCCAAAAATAAGTTTGACAACCGTTACAGGATAGGCTATATTCTCCGTTAACGAGTCCGTTAACTAGAAATAAATGCGTAGATGAAGAAGATTAAGCACTGTAAGCAATGCGGCGCAAAATTTGAGACTTTTTATCTCCTCCAAAAATACTGTTCTACAAAGTGCCGAATAATTAGTTGGGCCTTAAGAGAAGCAAACAAAGCAATGAAAGAAAAAAAGTAAAAAAAATATAGGTTTGAGGAGGCTGAGAAATGAATCATATAACAGAGATTCTAGGCATTAGCGGGTATATAATAGCTATTGCTTGGATTTTAGTCGGTATTAAATTTATGTGTCTTCGATTCAAAAATAACGAAACTGATAATAGCTTGTTTCTTGGGTATATTTTGTCTCCGGCAATGGTCTTTGTCGTCGTCGGAGTCATCACGGCCGCGTTGGTGATCATCACAGGTTTGCTTCGTTAAAAGGAGAAAAAATGAAGACCATGTTTCGATTATGGTCATATTCGGGGTTGCGGTGGCAGTCATGAAAAGTTTGGTTCGTCTTTTCATTTCTCGGTTAAATTGGGGTCGCGGTCGTGGTCGCAGCCGCCGTACTCGTGCTCAAGGAGTAGATAAAATGGATAATCAGCGGTCGTATCCGTTCGCGATCCTGTTCTGTGCCGCAATCATCGTCGGCTTCGTGCTGACGATCATTTTTATGGTTCGGGTACATTTTGTAGTTTTCGTTACCAAAGGTTTGTTTTATTAATTGGATTTTCAATGTGGTTTTTTCCAACGCAGTACAGAATCAACAATTGGCGGGAAAAGAAAACTGAAAAAGAACAAAAGTAAAAGCCATTTAAATGACCATTTCAAATTTTATGACTAAATTGTCTTCACATTCTGAATCGATTCCATGGTTAGTGTCATGGTCATTGTCTTTACCGCGGTCGTGGTCTAGGTCGCGCTCATGGTCGATATCGCGCTCAGGATCATTCTCATGGTTTTGAGGAGAAAAAATGAAAATTAAAGTTTCTGCATCCTATACAGGTGTTCTTCCGACAGCTCCTTACGCAAATGCTCGGCCGGGTTATACGGCTGAAGTAGAGTTTGAGTGTGATCCTCATGAATACGGAAACGAAACTTTGCTTGCGTTTATATCGGGGAAACAAAAAGAGCTGCAAGAAATCTGCTACACGAACTTCAAGGGCGACGAATCTAAAGCAATTGTAGAGCGGATCAATCGTGAACGGCTTGAGTTTCGTTTTTACTATATGAAAGACGGCTCTCCGGTTCCGTCGGTCACCTCCATTCTCGGAGTTGATAAGGACTGGTTTGTAGAGGCCGAAAAACTCAGAATACTTGCAAGCGAATCGAACGTCCGACATGGACTTGTGCGCGAATACATCAAAACGGGAAAAATGCCTCTTGAACCTTCAAGCGTCGACGGAATTGAGTTTGATTATATGCTGTCAAAAAAAGCAGGCATTGAGGTGAATGGAATGGGATTTCTCAATTTTATCGAAGCTTACCCACTAACTAACATGCAAAACGGAGAACCAGTCATAAGCGAGGAACACCGTTACGGCGGAACGCCGGACTTTTGGTGTGTTCCAAAAGCAAATGAGAAAGAAGAAATCAAGGCCGAGTCGACATGCTGCGATGTCAAACGCACGCCGGATGTCCATGAAAACATGATGCAAATCGCGGCCTACATAAAAGCATCGGGAAAAGAGTGCAAACAAATGCTCGTCATCCCGATCAACGATAAGACAAAACAAGGTTTCTCAAAACCGATTGTTTCAAGCGCCGTAGACAAATATTTCGGAATGTTTCTAAAAAAACGAGCTGATTTCAAAAAGCGGTACGGAATTTAGATGGAAATTCGTTTGGACTTTAAACCTTTTGGCAAAACGAAAAAACGCTGGTGCTTTCGTTGTAGAAAATATGTGATTCACGATAAAGTTTTATATACTGAGAAAACACCTTGTACTTATGATCCTTTTATTCAGTTCGAATGCCGTAGTTGTCATGAAGAACATTTGAAAATTGGGCAATAAAATTCTGAGGAGGGTCTATCTTGAAAATTACAGATCTGATTTTTTTTCCTTTTAGAATGTTCGATATTTGGGATTGGATTTCAATAGGATTGACTTATAAATACATTCCTAAAAGATGGTGTTTTTTTCACGGATACTACATCAAAAAAGAATGCAAAATATGTCGTGTCAAAACGAAAAAATAAACATACGTTTTAGCAAGTTAAAAATAAATTTATGGATCTCATCGAAATCCGCAACTGGTCTTATTTCTTATTGTGCTGCATCCAATCGAATTCTTGATGCGCCTCCGATTTGGAGCAAATTCAAAAACTCCGACGTTGATACTTTGCTAAAATGGCTTGAGAAAAAAGACGGATCAAAGCCAAAGCTTGAAGTAATTTGAGTGAAATCTAAAATCAGGTAGACGTAAAACATTATGGAATTGGACTTTCAAGATAAATTCAGAAAAGCAATTATGGAAATTGAAAAAACAGGAAAAGACTATGCACTTGCAAAAGGGATTTCTTGGCAATTGCAAGAAATGCGAAAAGTGGTTCTCGCTGAGCAAATCCGGACATTTGATCCCGAAAAGTCGGTTTCAGAACGTGAGAACGCGGCAAGAACCACTCAGGAATATAAAACTCATCTTGAAGGGACCAAAGAAGCAATCCAAAATGAGTTACAAACAAAGATCATGTACGAAAAAGCGACTGCTACATTTGAGGCGCTTAGAAGTCTTTGCAGTTTAACAAAGAAAACGATTTCGGAGTTTAACGAATAAACAGGAGAAAATAATGGAAACAAACTTTCCCGACGATTTTGGCAAATTTATCAAACCATCGGATTTTCAAGACGCTGAGATCAAACTCGTTTTCCTGGGATGGGAAAAAAAGGCGAATGAGGATGATTCATTTGACAGGAAAAACGCGAAAACATGGAAACAAAAACTCCTATACCAGCTAAGGTTTTCATATCCTGAATATGCGGTTGATGCAACGGGTGAGAAGATTTTAGGCAATGATGGAGAACCTTTTATAAACCACTATTGGGATTCAAACTATTCAAAAGGTTACACGATTCTATATCACTTCGAACAAGGGCAACTTGAATCAGGAAGCCTTCCGCTTTTCCGCGCCTTTTGCCGTGTTAAACCGACCCCTGGAGAAGAGATCATAATATCGAGAAGCGGAAAGCAACAAGAAACAAAATGGACGATCAGAAGACTGAAATCCTCAGTTGTTTCAGGCGTTTCAAAAATTCAAATTTCAGAGGACGAGTTAGAACCCGATTCGGATGTACCGTTTTGATATGATGTGAATGGATTGATTGTGAAGAAAAATGACAAAATCGAAAATCTTTTGAAAATAATGATTTCCAAAATGCCAAAAGGCCAGGAATAAGCCATGGATGCGCTGCCACCGGAAGTCCAAGATCCGCCTCAATCGTCTCAACAAGAAGAAATTATTCGGGATGATGCGCCTTTTTGATCAATGAGAACCAATGACGAAACGTGACTGGTTTGCAGCCCTTGGAATGATCGGAATGATTTCAAGCGGTCAATGGAATACTACGGATAACCGAAAATTAGCCGAGTGGGCGTTCGAAATTGCAGATAGAATGATTGAGATTAGTGAAAAAAAGTAATCTTTCAAAGAGAATTGATGGAACTGAAGAACATAAAAAATGAATTGGGAAAAGGAGAAAGAAAATGAAAACTCAAAGACAGCAAGGTGACGTCAATTACGAGCGTATCTCAAAACTACCGGAAGGCATCAGGAAGGTTGAAAAAAAAGAGCGGGGCTGGGTGTTAGCGGAAGGTGAAAGTACCGGTCACGCGCATATAATCGAGGAGGAATGTGAGTTATACGAAAAAGATGGCAAACTATATCTCGTAAACGAAAACAGCGTAACGTTGAAACATGAGGAACATGCGCCGCAGACAATCGAACCCGGTATTTGGGAAATTGAACGAGTGCGAGAGTACGACTATACGAAAGAGATGACAAAATATGTCGCGGACTAAGATCGTCAGCTTAAGTTTATCGGAACGTGGCCGATTGCGCGAATGGCGGGACAAATGGGTTAAAATAGGATTGTCAACAGAACCGGCTGATTTTGAAACATTTGAAAAAAATGTTGAACTTTGCTACAGATTCGCAAAGCTGAAACCGGTTCCCGTGATCAAAGTTGAATCGCCGATTGTCGGTGCTTTTGCCGCGTCGATTGCAATGCACGTCATTTGCTCCGTTTTTCAAGCAGCAATCAGAAGAACCGTTATGTTACCTGTCGATTCAACCGTCGATTCAGACGTCGCATCAGCCGTCGAATCAGCCGTCGATTCAGCCGTCCGTTCAGCCGTCGATTCAGCCGTCGATTCAGCCGTCCGTTCAGCCGTCGATTCAGACGTCGCATCAGCCGTCAGATCAGCCGTCCGTTCAGCCGTCGATTCAGCCGTCGAATCAGCCGTCGATTCAGACGTCGCATCAGCCGTCGAATCAGCCGTCCTTTCAGCCGTCGAATCAGCCGTCGATTCAGCCGTCGATTTAGCCGTCCGTTCAGCCGTCGATTCAGCCGTCGGATCGGCCGTCAGATCAGCCGTCGGATCGGCCGTCGGATCAAACATGGGATCGGCCGTCGATTCAGCTATTTATTCAGCTTTTAAAGATAAAAAACTCAACTGGCATAACTGGATAGGCGGACGATTTTGGAGCGCATGGCAGGCATACGTTACGTTTTTCCGATACGTGTGCGGCTGGACGCCGCCAACCGCTATCCTCGATAGAATGCGTGCTTACGAAAAGTGCCAATCCTCGGCAGGTTATTGGTGGGCTAACCGCGATTTTTGTATCGTTTCAAATACGCCAAAAAAAATAGAGAGGAAGGAAAATGCGCTTCATTGTGAAAACGGAAAAGCCATTGAATACAGAGACGGATGGGGTCTATATTTTCTAAACGGCGTAAGAATGAAAGAAGAATACGTAATGACGCCGGCAGAAAAAATAAAGCCAGAAACCATACTGTCTGAAAAAAACGTTGACGTCCGGCGTGAATTGATCCGAAAAATAGGCGTTGAAAGACTTGTATCAGCAGGCAAACTGCTTGAGCAAAAAAACGGATATAGTCTATACGACATGTCGGCGGTTTTCCATCCGATTGACCGCGCCGTTTTTCTGCTCATGAAAAATCCAAGCGTGCCTGGAGTTTTCCACATGGAAGGCGTGGCTCCCAATGTCAAGACGATACAGGAAGCGCTTAACTGGAGGCGTTACGGAAACATGAAAAAAGAATGGAATCCTGAAATATTGACGTAAATGAAAATAAAAATCACGGCTCTTGACCGGCTGTTTAGCCAGTATATCCGCGAGCGGGCAAATTGGAAATGCGAACGCTGCGGACGCGATTATAGCCCAAATAACGGCAGACTCCATTGCAGTCATTTCCACGGCCGCAGGAAAAAATCGGTTCGATGGGAACCGGAAAACGCAATGGCCGCATGTTTCACTTGTCACCAATGGCTCACAGAAAATCCTGAAGGACACACAGCTTTTTTCAAAAAGCGTCTTGGTGAAAAAAGATTTAACGCGCTGCTTATTCAAGCAAATACACCGAAAAAGCCTGATCTTCTTTTAATTGGAATTCAGTTGAGACATTTACTCAAAAAATTAATCGCACAGAAAAGCGGCTCTAATGCGTTATCTATTTCCCCTTAGTCCATGGAACCAGCAGCGCCAATATGAAAAGGCTGTATGGGTCTACCCTGCACATCTCGCTGCCTATGCTACTTATTTAAGAAATGAAGGACATGAAGTCTGGTGGGATAAAAGTTACTGGCATGAGAATATATCGGTTGAAGAAAAAAATAATTACAATCCAAAAATTAAATTTATAAATAACGATTTTGATATTGATGTCCCATTTGAAAAACTCCCTTATCCTGACCGCATATTTACGGACGCAAAGCATCCCCGCTGGCAATCTTACGGCAACTATAAGCTGAAACCGGCCACGCACATGATGGCATCAAATCTATGCTGGTGGGGGCGATGTGTCTTTTGCATCGATATGCTCAAATTAAAGCAAGGTGAAAAGCGTGGTCTTAGATCGGTTAACCATTGCATGGAAGAAATCGATGATTTGATAGCTAATGGTTATAAAGAAGTCTTTGACGATTCCGGTACCTTTCCGATAGGCGATTGGCTCGAAGAATTCTGCGTAAAGATGATAAAATCGGGACGAAACAAGAAAATTACGGTTGGCTGTAACCTCAAACCGATTTCAGAACGCGTAGTTCCTTTTAAACTTATGAAGGCCTCGGGATTCAGGTTTATTTTGGTAGGTGTAGAGTCTGCGAACCAAAAGACAATAGATAAAATTGTAAAAGGCCAAGATTCCAGTAAAGTTATTGAGAACATAAAGGCTATGAATGATGCAGGTCTTGAAGTTCACACTACTTGGATGAGTGCATATCCGTTTGAGACATGGGAAGATGAAAAGAAGAGTATAGAATTATGTAACTTTTTGTTGAGAAAAGGCTATTCAAAAACAGCCCAAGCCTCAGTTTATTCGCCGCCTAGAACAACCCCAGACCCAAACTCACAAGGACATAAACGTGTACCAATGTACTTTAATGCATATAAACATCCAGAGTTCTGGTCTAATAAACTTAAGGATTTGAAAAAGTGGGAAGATTTTACTTATTATATTCGAGGAGGTAGATTAGTGTTTGAGGAATATTGGAGAAAGTTTTGGAAAAAGTAAATATTGTTTGTTACCTACGTAAGAAAAACTATAAAACTCCGCTTTTTAGATATGGTCTATTAAATCTTCTTTCTCAACTTAAAAATAAAACCGCGAGCGAATAATGATGGAAATAGTCTGGAAAGTAATTGCAGTAATGTGTGCGGTAGTAAGCGGACTATTATGGCTATGTATGGTTGCCTTGTGCCGCGAATCTCATAAGAACAATATGCGCTTTCTTGAACGATTAAAAATTGCTCTTTCAAAAACGTCCGACACTGTTTCAAATTTGGAAGGTGTAAATGTTTCCCGCCGTAGTTAAAACATTCTTGATCTACAATTCCAAAGAGGCAGCGTAAGCGATGAAAAATCGTCGCCTCATTTGGAAGACTAATTACCGCGATTCCGTCATCATCTAACGTAGTCCAAATAGATTTGAGTGTACCCTTAGGCATTATCAAATGTTCCAACGTTTCCAGGCAAAGAATCCGATCTACTTTTTCGCGCCATACAAATCCTCCATCGATATCAAGTTGAATCGTCTTTGGATGCATGATTTGACAATCGATTCCTTGATAAAAGGAGTCTGGGGAAAGGTATTCAGATGCTTCCTGTTTATGGCATCCAATATCCAAAACCGTCATTCCGGATTTAACATCTAGAAGTGCAACTGACTTTTTGATCCTTTCCTGAGCGTCAGGATCATTTTCCATATCAAGCCAGTAATCAATCGGAATTCGTTCTTCTGTTTTCATCTTGAAGCACGATCATCCATGTTTTCCGGTTTTCCAATAATTTAGCACGCGGTCAACAAAAAATCTGAGCGGAGGATTTTTCATAATTGTTTTAAAAAGTTCGTCGTCGGATTTTGTTCTAAGCAGTTGAACTTTTTTTCTGCGTTCTAATGTATCTTTCCAATAAGTTGGATTGAAGTGATAGGCCAACCCCTTTAAAATATTCCAACTCGCTTGTGGCTTTCCTGTAAGAAACATGCCACATGCGGCAATAAACCAGCCAAGCATAAGAATTGGAATAATTCTCAAGGCATTCTTTAACTCCAAGAATTTAAGGTGCATCAAAATATAATTTCTACATCCGTTGAAGTAAACCCGTTTATTGGTGTAAAAGTAATCCCATGGCTTATATTTTGTGTTAAATGCGTGATAAAGAAGCGCTTTCGGCGCCCACATAACCTTTTGACCAATCGACCATATGTTCCAAGAAATATCAGTTTCTTCTGCAAGAATTTCGTAAACAGGCTCAAATCCGCCTACTGTTTCGAATGTGCTTCGTTTTAACATCATGCAAGCACCCTTCCCTGCAAAAACAGGTTCTTCTCGATCATATTGACCTTCATCTATAATTCCATTTTCCTCTCTTGCCCATAGAAATCCAGTCCAAGTCAGGAAACTGCCGGCCCCGTCAAATCGATCTCGAAATTCCATATTTTTTGTTTTTCCGTAAACCATACCTACATTCGGCTGTTTTAAAACTTTAACCATTTCAAAAAGTGTGTTCGGTTCCACAACAGTATCATCATCGAAAAATGCAAGATACTCACCTCGCGCATATCGGGCACCAACGTTTCTTTTATTGGCGGGACCAGAATCTGAAAAAATGGTTCTTATGTTTTTAAATTTTTTTCCAGGTAAGCTTGTTACAACTATAAGCTCATAATTAATATCTTTTGTTGTCGTAAGACTTTCTGAAAGCTTTGGGACAAACTCACCTTTATGATGACAAACAACGACTGAAACAAAATCATCTTTCTTTTGCATAATAGGGAAAAAGATCTCTCAGCTTTTGCGCGTTATAATCCAAATAGTACCGACTTAAAAATATATCAAGACCCGTTCCGGTTACGAATGCGTATGCGCTTTGCGTTTCTCTAAAGTGTATTTTTTCATGATGGGTAAGCGATCTTGATGAATGAGTAAAAAAATAGGCTGCATCTCTCAAGGTCTCAACAAGAATTGAAGCTCCGATTGTGTTAATTAAAATCAGAATTTGAGCATGTGATTCAGTTAAAGCGAATGTTTGTCCGTTCTTCATGCAATCGAAAAGCTCCATGATAATCAAAGTGTGGCTTTCCTGTAATGTACCCTGTTACATCATAAAGTTTTCTTAAAGGTTTGCTCCACGGTTGAGTAAAAGGAAAGCAAGGGTAGATATCGCGGTTTATAAGGAGTAAAACGGCTTGAAGGAAAACGATGACGTACGATTCCTGAGAACTTAACTGCCATCTCTTAAGCCCATCAACAGCAAGAATGCTTAAAGAGAGAGTCATAAGGTATAAAGCGCGTGCCGGAATTCTTTGAACAGCCGGAATAACACCTATCGTTACCAAAATCCCAAATAATAATACAATCCAAAACCGAGAGTGCGAAAACCACATAAAGAGAAATATCAAAGGACTCATGTACATACACATTTCCATGAACATCACGCCATGGGTATGAATACGCCTTTTGATCGGAAGAAAAAACTCAAGCAATTTAAGGATTGGAACTCGACCGAAATTTTTATCTTGATTCAATGGATTTTTCCATCGAACCGATTTTCTTAAGTAAACGAAAAAAAGAATAAGCTGAGGTAAACCTAAAATGCATCCAAAAAAACTTTCAACTGGATGAGCGTAAAGTATGAAAGGAAGTACATAAACAAAAATTGGGTAATAACCAGCGTAAACAACCATCGCAAATGAAAATGCTCCAAATCCGCCTCCCAAAAAAATACCTGGAATCCACGCAAGTGTATAAGCAATACAAGGCTGCTGGATCTTGATTGAATAACCGCTATACATAAGCGTTAAAGCACCGAATAAAGCAACAGGTGGACTTGTCCATAAAGAAAACATTTCAAACGCAAGAAATGACCCCAAAATGTAATGGCTTAAAATGAGGTAGGTAAATAAACGAAATGAGTT
>Ga0208957_1000220_pt1 | contig 49802 bp, 61 predicted proteins | sample RifOxyA1_FD_184029 | JGI IMG/M metagenome (GOLD analysis project Ga0208957, IMG submission 184029) | Groundwater microbial communities from Rifle, Colorado - Rifle Oxygen_injection A1 (SPAdes) | ecosystem: Environmental > Aquatic > Deep subsurface > Groundwater | place: Rifle, Colorado, United... | reverse complement strand
ATGTTTGTAGTTACCACCACTCTCACCATTTCAAGTGGAGCATGCAATCAATGAAAAAACTTATCACACTATTGGTCTTAATAGCTCTTGGAATACCAAGTCCTATTTATGCGGAAAGAATGTACACTACTGGATTTGAATGGGGAACAATAACGACAAATGTCGATTTTACAGTAATAGATGCTGGTTTTAACATAGGTACAACGACTCGTAGTGGTTCCTCATCAATCGTGTTTGACCCTGCAACGAGTCAACAAAATCTATCCTTTAATTATACAGTGGCAACTTCAAGTATTCAATATGCACGGGTCTACTTTAGATTTTCCACCTTTCCATCAACAGATACTACAATAATGCTTTTTACAACATCAGGTGGAACTGCTATTTGTTTGATTGATTTTGATGCAGCAAATCTAACCCTAGAACTCTATAAGGGTAATGCGACGCAGGTTGGTTCTGATTCTGCTACTTTGTCTCTAAATACATGGTACCAAGTTGAGCTCAAATGCCAAGACAATGGGACAACCAGTGGTTTACCTTTAGAAGCACAATTAGATGGGACAAGTTTTGCTAGTGGTACAAATGTTGTTACGGGTTCAATTACAAGCATGCGGATTGGAACTTATATAGAAATACCAACGATGTATATGTATATTGATGATGTCGCAATAAATGGTGCGGGTGGTTCTGTCCAGAACTCTTGGCCTGGAACAGGAAAAATAGTTCATATTCTACCAAGTGCAGCGGGTGACAATGCTCCTACTCTTGGTACTTTTAATTTGATAGACGAACTCCCACCAGATGATGCTACTTCGTTTATTGATTTAGACGCGGCAACAACAATTGCAGACTTTAATGCTTCTTCGACTAGTCAGGTTGGTATAAATTCTTCAGATACAATTTCACTTGTAGAAATTCGGGTTAGAATTAGGGAAGAATCGGCTGCAGCAACACTTTATCAACTACGAATCAAATCTGCTTCCGGTGGAACTCTTGCAACAACAACTAGTACGGATGTTGGTGGCACTACTTGGCAAACCAATCCAGTTTCTTCCACTGCTTTTAGAAAAAAGCTTGTTTCTTACATAGACCCGACAACAGGTATAGCTTGGACTCCTACAGGTACAAATTCTATAGATAATATGCAAATCGGGGTAGCTTCTTTGAGTGCTAATGATATTGATGTTTCAACCCTTGTAGCTGTGGTCGAATATGTGGACGGCATTACTTCACAAAATGTTACAAGTTCTCCAATGTGTCTAATAAACGATGGCTTATTCATCCTCAACGGTCGTTTAATAATTCCATGAAAAATCTCCGAACCATTTATTTAGGAACAGCTACGATAATAATTCTAGGAACAATCGCTTTCTCGCTCGCCTTTGTAATTTATAAATTCTTTGCAAACGAACCAATCTTGCCGAAGATAGAGCAAAACTTCTCGCCAGAATATCAGATACCTCACGAAACTAATCAAGGAAAAGGATGAAAAACTTTAACAGAGGACAGATAAACATAATGACAGCTTTAATCGGAGCTTTAGGTATTATCACCGCTTCAGCGTTCACTTCTTGGGCGACAGCAAACAACAAACTTGGAGATGTTAATACACAAGTCCAAGTGAATGAAGAAAGAGAAATGTTACATTATCAAGAGCTTAGAAAAGATTTGTCCCGCATAGAAGAAAAATTGGACAAACTTATCATACAAAAAACTCTAAAATGACACCTCAAATATCTTATAGTTATAAATATGTTTGGGGCATCTGCAATACTCACCCCGAAGCAGTGGTAGCGGTGGCGGTGGCTATCACGGTGTCGACGACTAATAATATGGGAAAAAGTTAAATGACTCTTATTCATCCTAGAAACAGTTTAAGTGGAGTTCAGGATCAGTCAGGAAAAACGATCGCTATTCTTCAAGTGGCGGTGGCGCAAGAAGAAGCAAAATTAAATGCTCTAAGATTTGAGACTCGATTTCTTGAGAATGTACGATCAAAGATTACTGGTGAGATGATTGACGAAGAAAACGAAGATTTGAGTAAAGTTGTTTTGACATTAAAAGAATATCAGACCCTTGTTTCCTTTATTCCTAAATTGAAAGAGGAGGAGTCTCTACTCGGGCGCAGTAATGAATCTCTTAAGCAGGAACAAATAAAGTTGATTGAACAGACAAGTGTTTTGTCTAAGACAAAAGAGTCTATTGAAAGAGAGTTGACTGTTAGACGGGCTCACCTTGAGGGTGTTATGCAGTCAACTGATAATGAAATTACAGTTAAGAAGAAAAATTTAAATGACTTAAAGGTTGAACTTGATTTAAAAGAAAAAGAACTGGCAGAACTTTTGACAACTATCAGTAGTGAGAGTGAGTCTTTGTCCGGTAAGAAGCTCGAGCTTCAGGAGTATCAGGAGTTTCTAGAAAATAAGGCCCGGGATCTGATGCGGCTGGAACGAAGGGTGGAACGGGGCTGGAATACCAAGTTTCCCAAGGATAGAATGTTGATGAAGGAAAATAGGCCGTTAGTTGATAGTGTGGAAGAATTTAGTGATACAATAAGAGAGTAACTATGAATAAAATTTGTCAACAGTGTAAAAAAGGTTTTGTTTCTAAATATAAGAAAATGGCTAAATTTTGTTCTCAAAAATGTTATGGTATCAGTCTAAAAAAGAATGTGGGAGGATTAAATCCATTTTTTGGAAAGACTCATACTGAATCTGTTCGAGAAAGAATAAGTGATGCTCGAAAGGGTAGGCGTTATGCAGTGTTTACTGAATTTAAGAAAGGAGTAAGACCGTGGAATTATAGAGGAGGAGTGGATGTCAGAAGTTATCATTCGCTTTTTAGTCCTGAATATGTTCTTTGGCGCAAGTCTGTGTTTGTGAGAGATAGCTTTAAGTGTAGAATATCTAATGGGGATTGTTCTGGACAGTTGGAGGTCCATCACATTTTACGATGGGCTGATTATCCTGAACTTCGTTATCAGCTTAATAATGGCATTACACTATGTCACTTCCATCATCCGAGAAGGAAGGAAGAAGAGAAACGACTACAGTCTGAATTTCAGGCTTTAGTGTCAGTATCAAGTGACTAAAATTACTGCGGGAAAACCGGATTGGCAAAAGTTAGCAGCTATAGGAAGGCTTCCTAAAGAACAAAGAGGACAGATTCCGATGTTAGTGGGAATGGATAAGTTAGAAGAAAAGGTTGAAAAGTTGGAAAAAGAGAATGAAAAGTTGGAAAAAGAGAATGAAAAGTTGAAAGAAAAAATTAAGGAATTAAGAGCCGGAGGAGACAGTGGCGAGGGTGATAAGGATGATAAAAAAAATGAATAAAAATAAACTATCATGCCAGTTCGCCGCATATACTCTGACATAAGTGAACTCCTCGATGGAGCAGAAACGCTTATTCTCGACGCTGACGTTGCCGCTGGCGCTACGTCTATTACTGTAAAAAGTATTACCGGTGCGGCTATTGACAATATTTTGTTTTTTCGTTTCCCCGGCAACGAGTCGGCTGAGATTGTCGTCACCTCTGCCTCTACGGCGCCGTCAGGCAATACCGTGACGTTGGTAGCGGCGGGTCTTGTGGAGCCTCATCCGGCTGGTACGGTGATCTACATCATTAGAGCGAATACAGTCCGATTCTATAGTTCCGCTACAGAAGTAAACGCTAATTCAGATGATTCTACGTTGACGGCGCTGGCGGCGGCTCAGAACATCGATCCGACCCTTGTTCGAAACTTTTACGATGACACGACACAGACATCAGGATTTTACTATTGGCGATTTATTGACAGTATTAATTCCGTCAACTTGCTTTATTCGGACGCTATTCCGTGGGGACAAGTAGAAGTCACTTTTGCCGAAGACGAAGTCGGTTATGTGCTTGAATCTGTGCGTCGCAAGCTTGGTCAGGAATGGAACGAAACGTTCTCAAAACAGGTAGCGATGGATGAGATCAATGCGTGTCTGCGCTACGTTCAAGGAAAACTTAAGCGCTGGAGTCGTTACTTAATTGCGGATTATGTGATCGGGCAAACGGCTCGAGGAGTCTTTGATTTTGCACTTCCTGCGGATATTTATGATGATGAAACAAATAAGTCGGTTCTTCAAGTAAAGATTGGCGGTCTGGACAGACCTTTAAAACCGCTTGATGAAAAAGAATTTGAGGCTGCGATGAATGACGCTAAACATACGCAAGTGCGTACACTTGCGGTGGTGGGTGGAACGACTCTTGAGATTGACAATTCTTATGACTTTGACGACTCGGGGACTGTAAACGTTTACAGTTCAAATACTCTTGACGCTATTACTTATACTGGAGTAACACGTTCGGCAACTGCGGGGATTCTGACCGGCGTCCCGGCATCTGGTGCTGGAGCTATTGGCGCAGCCCACGTTGTTGATCAGAACGTCTGGCAGGATGAACAGGAAGGTCAGCCGAGATATTTTAACGTCAGAAGTGGTCGCATCCGTATTTGGCCGTTGGTAGATTCTACTTGGATAAATAAGAACGTCACGATGGACTACAATGAAGAGGCCACGGCGGTTGATTCGGAAGCGGACACTATTGATGCCCCGCGTTTTGATATGGTTCGGTACTGGTTACTTTGGCAAGGAAAGAATTACTGGCGCAATAATGGTAAGGAAGATCTGGATGACGGAGATTTTAAGCTTTTCGGTGATACTTTAAAGTCTGCAATTCGAACGGAAGTCTCCGGACAAAAATACAAAATGGCTCCTAAAATAAACGAAATTAATTATCGTTCGGGCATCAGAAGAGAGCCGTATAGTGAATAAGCCTTATGGCAAAGTTAGAGAAAACAGTCAAGTGGAGAGACGTCTCTGCGGGTAATATCCAAGCAGTTTCTTCTGATATTACTATCCCGAACTCGGTGCCGTTCTCGATGAACCTCCTTTTCGATAAAGTGCTTGGAGAAGCCGTCTCGCGTGAAGGTACGACCATCATTGGTACTCAACTTTCTGCCGGAAATAATTGTCAAGGTCTTTTCCAGCATCTTGATACTACTGTTGCCAGTAGTGTACTTTTTGCCGGATTTAATGGAGTTATCTATAACGCTGTAACCGGGGCTACTTCTCTCAGTGGTCTAAGTACTACAGCTAAGATGCGTTTTGCCACTTTTCTTAATACAACACTGATGCTCAATGGAGTGGTAGCTCGAGCTTATAACGGTGGCAGTTGGGCTTCTTCTGGGGGGCCGTTAGGAGTGGGTGGAGTACCGGCCGGAGCACAGTTCCCGATAGAGTTCAAGGATCGAGTTTATTGTGCTGTAACTGATCGGATTTATTACACAGCTACTCCTTTGAGCGGGACAGTCAGTTGGACTGCTGCTGGTTCAGGATCTCTGCAAGCGGAACAAGAAGACGGTGGTGGCACTCTTCAGGGTTTGAATAAAGTACCGGGGTATCTGATGCTTTATAAACAACGATCGCTTAAGCGTTGGAATTTTGACTCGGCTTTTCCTGAAGACTTGGTTAACATCGGTACGCAATCAAACGAAAGTATTGTGCGAGCGCGAGGGAGAAACTACTTCTTCTATGGTCCGAAAGGATTTTATGAGACGAATGGTGGATACCCGCAACTTATCTCACGTCCGGTTCAAAGAATCGTTGAAGGCATGGCTAGTTCTTTTTATGAAGATGTTAATGGCTGGAGCGACAACGAACATATTTATTGGTCTGTCGGAAACGTTACAGTAAATTTTGATCGTGGCTTTACGGAAACATATACTAATGTGGTTTTACGTTATCATATTGATAGTGGAGCTTGGGCTCCTCTTCGTTACGCTAATCAGTTTCAGTTCTTGTCTCAATACCTTACTGGTGATGATCTTGTGATTGTAGGCGGAGATGATGATGGACAAGTACAGCAACTCAATTCTGGAAATAGTGATTATAACAATCAGGCTATCACTTATATTCTGCAGTCTCCGGAATTTGACTTCGGTGATCGTGGTAAATATAAAACTATAAACGAGAAGATTGTGGTTCATTCTGACGGTACTCGAGGAGCAGAAATTCAGAGACGGCTTGATTACGGACAATGGGAAGCCTTCGGTTCTCTTGGAGATATTGTGACGGAAGTACTGATTAATAAACCGCTTCGGGCTCGGGTCTTTGAGTTTCGAGTAGTGGATTCGACTACTGGAGAGCAGATTAAGTTGAGGGGCCTAGATTTTCCCAATATAAATATTGAAGAATCTTCAAAATGATATGAGTATTTTTATTGATGAGATTGGTTACAATATTCTTGATCTCGGATTTGATAAAAGTTTAATTAAAAATAATTCATTACAAACAACTCCGGAACTTATCAACGTCATTACGCAAGGGATAGCTCCTAAGAACGTTACTTCTGGTGAAGTTATTTCTGATCTGGAACAAGCGGTAGGAGTACTCTTTAATGGAAAAACTGCTTTTGATAATACTGAGACTGGTTATCGTTTGGGTATTGATGAGGCTGACGGTTTAATGAAGTTTTACATCGGTAACACTACCGATTATTTAAACTGGACAGGTACAGAATTGATCATCGTCGGGGGGGTCAGTATTGATTTGCTTGATATCGGAGGGTCTGACGCCACTTCCTTTCACGTTGATGTTGACGGAAACATGTGGATGGGAGCAGCAACATTTGCAGTGGCTCCTTTTAAAGTTTCCAGCGCCGGAGCCTTGACTGCTACTGGTGTAACTATTACTGGCACTATCACAGCCACGTCAGGAGCAATCGGTGGTTGGACAATAAATTCTACTTCAATCTACACAGGCACGGAGGACTTTGCCGCTTACACAGCCAACGCCGGAGATATGACCATTTACTCCGATGGGTCAAATTCTTCGATTCATGCTTTTAATTTTTATATAGATGCTGGTGGCGATTTCCATACTCGAGGCGGAGACATCACGGGAGTTTCTATTGCAGGTATACCTAACAATACTTCAACGGATATTTCTTTGATGGAATGTTCTCATAACCTTGTTTTCTCAGTTACTGATGCCGACACAATCGCGTGGGCCACAGGCACGATAATTTTCTCGAATGCCCGAACATTTACGATTGATGCTGGTAACACCGGAAATATGGTAGCTCTCACTTATATTTATCTTGACCCAGCAGTTTCTTCGACTGTGCTTCAAGTAACTACCACCTATTCGACAGCGATGGGAGCAAACAAGAGACTGATAGGAACGGCACAAAATAACACAATAACTGCAAACTTCGTTCCCTACGGAGCGGGACAAATCTTGATAGACGGAGCAAATATCGGAGCACTCTCGATTGTAGCTGGGAACATTGCCGCTTCTACGATCACGGCCGGCAAACTGACGGTTTCACAACTCTCGGCTATCGCCGCAGACCTTGGCACTATCACCGCAGGAACAGTAACAGGAGCCACTATTCAAACCGCTTCTTCTGGCACAAGGTTCGTAATGACATCGAGTGCTTTTCAGGGAATCAATGCCAGTGCCGCAGTAATATTTGAGATTCTTCTTACCGGCGGAGACGTAGGGGACGTCATCATGGGTGATGACGCTACGGGGTCTTATGCAAAGTGGGATAACTCTGCTGGCACTTTTGATGTATTTGCAGACAATATTCCTTCTGCTAGTCAAGGTACGTTCGGGGGTGACGGTTCTGACGGAGCTCTTTCCGCTTCGTCTGGCACAACTGATATTGACCTTGCAGGAGCAAAATCTGTTGTTAAAAACTATACTCTCATTTCTCTAACAGGATCGGCTAAACTCACTTTTTCTAATCCTCATGCTAACGGCACTCTGATTATTTTGAAATCACAAGGCAACGTAACTTTGACCGCCTCCGCAACCATTATCGATGCTTCTGGAATGGGGGCTACCGGAGGAACCGCTGTTTCTCAAAGTAGTAACGGAACTACCAACGGAAATAACGGAACAGTCGGGACAACCGACTTTACGATGTGGTCTACTGGTAATGGAATCAAGGCAACTGCCGACGTGGGTGGCACTGCTTCCGCGGCCCTAACAGGTGCTTTTACTTATAAAACCACCGCAGAAAGTATTTATATTTCTAAATACTTTAACGCTTTTGTGGGTTCTGGCGGAGGTAGTGGAGCGGCAGGATGGACGACAGGATCGGATGCAGGAACGGTCACTTCGGGTGGTGGGGGATATGGAGGTGGAGCATTGATTATTGAATGTGCCGGAGCTTGGAACTTCACGACTGCTAGTGGTATTTCTGTCGCAGGTAAAGTTGGAACAGCTCCAAGTCAAGGTGGTACTACCAGAGCATCAGGAGGCGGAGGTGGAGGCGGTGGAGGGGGATTCTTTCTGGCTCTCTATAACACGCTTACAGCTAATTCTGGCACTGTTGTTGTTTCTGGTGGCGCCGCTACTGGTTCAGTAGCAGATTATTCTGCTGGACCTGATACTGGCATGGGTGGTGGTAGTGGTGGCAGTGGACAGACTGCCAGTAGTGCTGGAACTAATGGAGGAGCAAGCACTGCCGGTGATGGAAGCGCCGGCACTGCCGGTTTAGCTTTAGTTGTTGAGAACACAATATTCTTTTAATAATGGTATAATAAAATAAAATGCAAGAAGTATTTAAGGGAGTTACATATAACCTAGATGACCCTGAGGGAAAAGCGGCCTTTGACTTGGCTAAGTCTGGAAATCTTTATATTCAACAGTCTTATGCCCCAGCTAACTGGAGAGATTCTGACTACGACTTTGTAAAAGATACAGCTTCTACGATGACCCCAGAACAGCAACTGGCACAAGCTCAAGCATTTAATACTCAGTGGGGAAGGACTGCTCCTGCTTCTTATGCTACAAACTCTGTCTGGGCGCAACTTGCTCCTGCACCTGCTCCTAATGTTTCAGCTACATCAACCTCTCCTACAAACATTACTCAGCCTGTCCCAACATCAGCTGCTTTTAAAAACACTGAAGCTTATAAAGCTTTGACTCAAGAAGAAAAAGATTTTGTTGATTTGGCTTACAACTTAATTTCCGTCGGGGGCGAAGAAGAAGCTAGAATTTTTGCTAATGCTATTACTCAAGCAAAAGCCATTGCCGATCCATATTTCCGATCAGTATTAACTCTTGCTTTAGGGGAAATTCAAGGAGCCATTGCTGAAAAGAATTTTGATTTTCAGACTAAAGCGGAAATTTTGAAACGAACTAGAGACGAACTTTTTGAAGATCTAAAACGAGGTCGGGAATATCTGACTCTGGAACAGCAAGCTCTCTTAGGCAAAGAACTTAGTGTTTATGAAGAAGATCTGTTGACTATTGCTGATCAAGCAGCCGAGAAAGGTTTAACTTTTGCCACTGGCGCGCGCTCTCGAGCTTTGGCAGAAGAAAGACGCACTGAACAGTATGGAGAAGTAGTACAGTCAACTCAACGAGTCACAAACATGAGAATTAAGGAACTTGAAATCAGAGCTCAGAGAGGCGATCTTGACGCCCAAAGACAACTTGAAGCTTTGACCGGCCAGAAAGCCTTTGATCTTCAGAAGATCGGTCGAGCGGCTGAAGAAGTGTTAGGTACAACGAACCTTCCGGCCGTAGAAGGATATACACCGGCTGGCGGAGTGATCGGTAAAATTGAGGAAGAAAAACAGAAAGCTGTCATTTCCGACGTCGGCGCTTTTGTAAATCTTCAAAAAGGGTTTATATAATATAACAATATGCCTACATATCAATATGTAAACAAAACGGGACAGCTGGCGACAGTCGAGGCGAAAGATTCGGCTTCGGCTCTTGCCGCCGTTAAAAGTGTAGCCGACCCTCATAGTGGAGTATCACTTGTTACTGGAGCGGCAGCAACTCCGGTTGCTGCTCCCGCAGCGACAACAGCAATACCATCCGGTACACTTCCGGCTCTTACTCCCCCAACTCCACCGACATTAAACGTAACTGGCACAGCAACTAATCCTTTGCCGGAAGTACCTACTCCGCAGTTCACTAATCTAGGAAATCTCAAAGCTTCTCTTAGAGATGCCTTAAACGAAGCCGCTCGGGCCCGAGTAGAAAGTAACTATAAACAGGTGGCTCCACTCTCTAAAAATATTCCCGGCACGATGGGATCAATCGTTGACCTGATCAGAGGTGGTATTAAAACTCCGGTAGAGACAACTTTTAGCGATATTGTCGGGACTTTCAGAGAAACGAACGAAGCTAAAACCAGAAGCTACGAACGCGCCCAAGACGCACGAGAAAGGCAGTACGACAGACTGATCAGCATCCAGAGTGAAGAGAATCGGGTAAAGTTGCAAATTTATGATCGGGAACTGGCTCTTTATGAAAGTCAGGTAGCGGATAAAAAACAAGAACGACAAGCTGTTGATAAACTGCGCTTAGAGTTCGGTTCAATTATACCGGCGGATGCCGATCTTGAAACAGCACTAGCTTATGCCACTCCGGAGGTGGATCGACTATTAAAAGAAGAGCAGAAAGATAAAGGACCAACCGCAAAAACTTTGACTCGAACCGATGTTCAACAATTAGGACTTCCAGTTTCTTTGGTAGGAACAACATGGGGAACACTTCAGTCTCAACTTGAAAGTAATACTCCTCCGGCATGGTTTAGAACAATGATAGAAAATGAACGAAAGCAATCGATCTTGCCAAGTGAGTTAATAACACTCTGGAACGAATTTAGAGGAGCATTTAATGATACTTTTACCAGTAGCGGAACAGACGACTTCGATAACTTATAAACTATGCCAGTATCACAGTTTAACGGAATAGCTCAAAGACTTAAAAGTTTTTTTGAACCTGATCCAGAACAAGTGCGTACTCGCGATGTTATCCGTAACTTGCCAGAAAGCCTTAAAGACGTTGGCACTAAACTCGGAAACTTTTTTGTTCAAAGCGGGCAAGCAACATGGCGCGGTTATGGAGCTCTGGGACAACTTATCTCAACCAGAGGGGAATCTTCAGAGTTTATGCCTCAAGGACAATTTCAAAAAAAACTTTTTGGCACTGACCAATCTTTTAGCTTAAGATCAGTCGGAGAAGAAATTCCCGGCGTTAAGGGAAGAAAAGCTGCTCCTTTCGTCGGTGCTGCTTTGGGAATTTCTGACCTTATCCCGGGAGGCAGTCAAGCTAAACAAGGTCTTAAACTTTTAAGGGAAGTCAACAAGACAGACGACGCTTTTAAAATATTAAAAAGTGCTTTTAAGTTCTCAGATGATATTGCTAAAAAATATGCTCCTAAGTTTGCCAGTCTTACTGACGAAGCAAAAATTTCTGGGCTACTTGACGAGGCGGTCAAAGAAACTGGATCTATAGCAAAAAAGGGGAAAAGAGTCGCTCAAACACTGCGAGAACGAGGGTTCGTCACTAGCGTCAAAGAGGCTTTTCCTGATGCTTCTTCTAAAGTAGCCGGTCAGTATATTCCTAAACCAAATGATGAGTTAGTAAGAACAGCCAGAAAACTTATCCAAGATGACTTTTTAAAAGCGGAACATCTGGCTAAAACCGGGATTGACGACGTTGCCGTCGCCACAGCTGATGAACTTATAAGACATTATGCTGACGCGGCTGCTAATGCCTCGGATACTCTCATTAAAGCTTCTATGGAGGATAAGATGGCCGAAATAGTAAACCCTTTAGCCAAAGCTTTGACTGAACACGGACGATCGGTCCAAGCCGCTTCACTTTTAGGAAAGATGACTCCTGAGGGACAAATACGTTTTGCCGCTCGAGAAATCCAGAAATATAATGAGATAGTTAAACAAACAAAGCTTCCCTTCATGAAAGAGATACCGGAATTAACTGGCAAACAGATTGGAACCATAACTGACAAAATGAACGAAATTGCCAGTCTTCCCGACGGCATACAAAAAGCTGAAGAATTTCAGAAACTACAAAAAGAAATTTTTGAAATGGTGCCATCTCCTCTTTTCAAAAAGATTGTCACTGTTTGGAAAGCGGGACTTTTGACGGGAATAAAAACAAGCGGTTTAAACATTTTTGCTAATGTGTCTCATGCTATAACTGAAACAGCAAAAGATGTACCAGCCGCCATAGTAGATAGCGTAGCCTCTCTTTTTACCGGTAAACGTACTCTAGCTTTTACTTTGAAAGGGACAGGTAGTGGAATAACTGAAGGATTTGAAAAAGGTTGGAAGTTTTTCAGATCTGGATTTGACGAAAGAAACATTGCTCAAAAATTTGACTACAAAAATGTCAGTTTCGGCAAGAGTGTTTTCGCCAGAAGCATCAAAAAATACGAAGAAACCATTTTTAGAATTCTGGGAGCAGAAGATCAACCCTTTTATTATGGAGCTAAAGCTCGATCACTCTATTCACAAGCCATTGCTCAAGGAAAAAACCTCGGTCTTAAGGCAGACGAACTAACTGAATTCGTTTCCGACATGGTTAAAAGCCCAACTGACGACATGCTCAAATATGCCGCAGTCGACGCTGAAACGGCCGTGTTTCAAAATAAAACAGCTCTTGGCAAGGCGGCTCGAGCTATACAGAAAATAGGAGGGGAACGATTCCCGATAGGAGAAATATTTGTGCCTTTCTCGCGCACTCCTTCATCTGTTGCTACACAAGTAATTAATTATTCTCCTGTTGGGTTAGTTAAAACTATTGTACAAAATATGGGTAAAGGTAAATTTGACCAGCGTCTCTTTGCTCAAGGCATGGGGAGAGGGATTACTGGCACCGGCTTTTTGTATCTTGGAACAAAACTCTATGATAACGATCTCGTTACTCTCGATTACCCCAAAGGAGAAAGAGAACAAGAGGTTCTTAAAGCTGAAGGTAGAAAACCAAATACAATTAAAATTGGTGATAAATGGCGCTCGATCCAGTCGCTTGGTCCAGCTGGAAGTCTTCTTATAGTAGGAGCACATTTCCAAGAAGCTTATAAAGATACAGGCAGCCCTATTGCTGGTATCTACAAAGCTTTTACCGGCGGGGCGAAGTCGTTTACGGAACAAACTTTTCTGCAAGGAGTACGAAGTTTTGTTGAAGCATGGGATGATCCAGAAAGATATGCTGATGCTTATTTCGGCAACCTTCTAGCTTCCGGAGTGCCGACTATTGTCTCTGACGTTGCTAGAGCAAAGGATGGGACAGAACGCAGAGCACGCACAGCTATTGAACGGGTCAAGGCTCGAACTCCATTCTTACGAGAAGAACTTGAGCCTCAGGTTGACGTTTTTGGGAAAGAACGGGTAGTCGGGGGAAACTTTTTAGAAACGATGATAGACCCGACTCGTCCTACAAAAGAAATTTCAACTCCTCTTATTGAAGAATTAAGACGCCTTAGTAAAGCTGGATTCAAAGTTTCTCCGACTTTACTTGGGGACAAGAAGGGGTACTCCGCATTGACTCCAGAACAAAATACTGATCTTCTGAAACGGGCCGGGCAGATTACTGAAAGTAAAATGACAACCTTGATAAACAGTCCAAGATATCAAAAACTGGCTGATGATGAAAAAGCGAAAAAGATTGATGAGTTTGCCAATAAAGCTAAGATTGTGGCTCGAGCTGAAAAAGTATTGGAGCTAACTCAAGATCTTTCTGGGGAAGCTCTCAAGGAAAAGTTAGCTGAACTTAAGGCTTCGGGGCTGATGATTAGAGCAGTCTTTGAGAAATACAAAGATTTACGTTAATATGGATACGTTACTTCATACTCTTCAGATGAACCAACATCAAAAACTCCTAGTAACATGTAGTAACCAGCCCATGCTAGAATAGTGTAACAAGTCAGTATAACTGTCCACCGAAGCGTTTCCTTAATAAATTCCTTAACCATAGACATGATATTATATACACAAACGAAATGAAATGTCAATTCATTCCTAAAGAAAAATAGTATGATTAAACCTCAAGAATTTTTTAACAAGCAGCATCAGTCAGACCACGATTTGCTCATTAGAATTGATGAGAAACTAGAATTATTTATCAAGGACGGAAAAGACCATGAAATTAGACTTAGAAGACTGGAGATGTGGGGAGCTGTTGCAATAGGTGTGTCTTACGCATTACAATTTTATTTTAACTTTTTAAAAACATGAAATATCCATTACCCATCGAAATAGTCAGAGGTCGTTCGCCTATCGTAACTCAAGAATATGGAGACAAATCTAGTGTCGCTTGGTACAAATCAAAAGGGATAGACCTCAAAGAACACAATGGTACAGATATAGTTACTGGCGGAGCAGTAGCGACTTATGGAACAAAATTAGTCTGCCCTGTTCCTACAGCTCTACTGGATAAAGTCTACTTTACTACTCCCCTTTCTACTCAAGGGAATGGTGTTAGAATTAGATGGCGAGATGAGAAAGGATTAAATCAGTGTTTAGTCTGGCACTTATCTGAAACTAACCAACAAGGAGAATATAGGGAGAAAGATGTTTTAGGTTACATGGGAAACTCTGGAACTGTCCGACCTGAACCATCTGTTTGGAATGTCCACGCGGGGTCTCATTTGCACCTTATGACTTACGTTAATAATGTTTTAGTAGACCCAAGAGAAATCTTTGACTTCACTAAGTGGTATGTCTCAGAAACAGACACCGGACAGGCAAAGGATCTGCCACCATTCATCCACTTTCTTAATAAAATCAGAGAATCTTTGTTCGGAATTACATAAGCGGTCCGAAACTCGAGACCTTAAACTAAGTATTGATTAGCTAATTATAAATTATGGCATATTCATTCACTAGAGGTTTAGGAAAAGGAGCTCTGTCTCTCTTGGCAATTACCGGTTCATTGGTAGCTTTTGCCGGTTTCTCAGACATAACGATATGGAGTTTGTTGGAACAATACTTGAGGCCAGTAGTCGGAAGTCTTACTACTGGTGGAGTAATTGTGATGTTGGTCAATTATATTAAGGTGAGATCTAAGACAGTGGTATAACAAAACATGGAAAACGAACCTGAAAATCCAGAAGAGGAACCGAAAGAAGGACTGGATGAAGAAGTAGATATTATCGAACCTGAAGAAGATGTCGATTTTCCAGCTGAAGGTGAAATAGATGATGAGGAAGTTTAATTCGTTTCTCACTCCCGTCTTAAAGTAATCTATAATGGGAAACTGTAAGACGGAGGAGGGATACGAATTGGTCGTATTCCACTGCTCTTTAACAAGGAGGATTTATGTGGAAAGTTATCAAAGCAAACTTTCGGTGGTTCTGGCTCGATGTTCAATATCGGCTAGCCTGTCGCAAAGCAAAAAAAGAATGGCGACATCGAAGATATGGGAGGTGATATATGTGCATCTTTTGCGGACACTCCGTCTGTCCTGATTGTGTGGACTATGCCCCGCTCGATTGGATAAGGTGTTGCTTCTGCAATCGCTGTTTCGCGAAAGGAGAAATGCCATGTACTGCGAAAAAGGAAAGGCATGGACAAGCCTGATGCTCCGAGATGACGGCACCTACACTCATTATTGTAGCGGTTGCAGAGATACTCACGATGTGAAATATCCCGTACCAGAAAAGGAGGAGAAAAATGGAACACCCGATTTGCAAAGTATTCTTCTCGAAGATAAGCCCACAAGACGCATGGACATTATCAGTCGCTTTCGGTCTTCACAGCACCGACGAGAGTTGGTACGATGACCATTGGAACGATTCCGTTAGTAACTGCTAGTGTTCCTCCCCACGTTCTTTAGGAGGGGTAGTCAGATTTGTCTGGCTCCACCCCTCCGCCCAAATCACAGATTCGTCTGTGGTTTTTTGTGTGATACAATTTAACTAGTTATTAATAATAATAATTTTTGTCATGAATCCTGATCAAGTTTTTCTTGAAATGGTTGTAAAAGGAATTGTTGATTATCCTGATGATGTGGAAATTAAAAGAACCGTAGACGAAATGGGTGTTCTCTTAGATTTAAAAGTTAATCCTCTTGATATGGGGAAAGTGATAGGTCGCAGCGGCGTAACTGCTAAAGCGATTAGAACATTGGTTCAAATCATCGGCACTAAAAATAGTGCTCGGGTATCAATTAAAATTTTTGATCCAAGACCGAGAGAAGTAGGAGTAACTAGACCTGTTTAGCTTTCCACATCTTATAACAGGTTGGAAATTCATGAGTTAGATCTACTTCTGGATCATTCATCATCTCTTTGAAAACCTTTACCTGAAGTTCCCCATCAAAAATAACATTCATAATTTCTCCCAGTTCTATGTCCGGTAAGATATTATATTTTTTAATATAATAATATAAAGTGCCTATTTTAAATTGAAGCAAACCATAAGAAGGAGTACCGTCAGTGTCAGCTTTATTAATAATCTGTTCGTTTCCACCAGATTCACATTGGATTAAAAAATCAAGAAATTCTTGATGCTTGTATTCTTCTTTAATCACTACTTCTTCCCGTATATAAGTTTCTTGTTGAGGGACAACCATCGCAATCGTTCCAGCGAAGGTGCTCATACCTGTTAAAAGTAAAAGCAATCCCTTATAGTGTAACACTATTTTATTTTATCATAATTTTATTATACAGACTCGTAAGTCGAGAAGTCGGTTGACCCTCATGTCTAGCCACAAGCATCTCATCTGTAATTAGTCGCTTAACTTCTTCCTGTCTTTTAGAAAGCAAACTTTCTGCATACGTTGCCAATCTAGTAATTACATCAGAAGAAGTATCTTCTGGCAATAGTTTTGACAATTCTCTTTTAATTTCGTCTTTCATTTCTTTTCCTTTGATTCTTGAAAAAGAGAGAGTAACGCTTCAACCTGAATATCAAGAAAAACTACTCCGTTTATTTTCTTTGACTTAATTTTTCTTTTTAACTCCTCCTCTCTTTGAGCGAGAATAGATAGCCACCAATCTACTTCTTTTTCAGTAACACCAAGCTGGACATAATGAAAGTGTTTTTTGAACTCCTCTTTAATTTGTTCTTTCTTCATCCTTTCTAAAGAGACATTGCCAACAACTCTATCTCTACTTTTAGTTGATCAATCAACTGTTGCATCAAGTTTAAAATCTGCTGTTCTAGCCAGCTTACACTACCACCAAATCCTTCTGGTTGTCTGCACCACTCCGTTCTTGTTGCTGTACACCACACAATGCCTCCACTTGGTGTTCTATGAACTTCTATAGGTGCAAGAGCAGATGGAGGTGGAGGGGGCGTGTCCGAAGGACACGGAACCTCTGTCTGTATTCCCTCGTCGTTCGGGCATACGTCTACTGGAGCCGGTGGCTCTGCGCAAGGAAGTTCTGTTTGTATTCCTTCCTCTGGACACAAATCTACTGGCGGAGGCGGGGGCAATACGCATTCTCCTTCTTCAAGAATGTAGCCCTCTGGTACAATTTCCTGATTGCCTTCAAGATTCGGGCAAACATCTACGGGAGGCGGAGGTAGCACACACTGCCCTTCCTCTAAGATATATCCCTCAGGCACTTCGTATTGATTGCCATCGATATTCGGGCAAACATCGGGACAGTCTTTTTTGACCGTGACCCTTGCGTTGTCGATTCTGTCACCCGGGCTAGGGTTGAACTCTCCGGGGAACTCATCGATGTAGTCAAAGTATCCGGCGTGTCCGTCCCCATCCACATCAAGTTCCACTTTTACCAGCACATACGGATCGTTGGTAGAGATTGTTATTTCTCTAGCTAGAGGGAAGTCGAAGTCAATAGAAACTTTCTCGTCGTAGTAGTCTCCGAAGTTGCCCTCATGGGATCCAGTGCTTCTTTGTTCATAAACAAACTCTGCACCACAGGCGACTACTGTTGCTCCTGCACTGAGCGGAAGCGCAAACATGGCTAAAAGTGCAATTGATAATAATTTTTTCATTAATCTTTGAAGATTACTTATAATTTCCCCTCTCTCAGCCGTGGGACTCAGCTATATGACTTGTTAATATTTCAAATCCGTCTTTCTTCACTAAAATCATATGTTCGAACATAGCGCAAACCTGATCATCAATACAAAACGCAGTCCATTTATCACCCATCATGCCTACAATGGCCTTGCCCGGAGTGATCATCGGCTCAACACAGATAATTTGACCTTCTTCGAGCAAAATATTGTCGTTTGCCTTATCGTAATAGTGAGGAATAAAGGGTTTCATGTGCATTTCCTTGCCTATAGCATGACCCCCAAAGTCCTTGATGACTCTAAATCCCATTTTGGAGACATAGTCCTCAATAGCTCTGCCTATGGCTGAAACAGGCGCTCCAGCTCTCACTACCTCAATACCGCGATAAAGTCCTTCCTTAGCATATCTCAAGGCTCTAAGGCGTCTATTTGAGACATGTTCTCCGACAGGCACAGTCAGGGCGGCATCACCGCAGACACCTTTATATTTTATTCCTAAGTCGTAAGTAATGATGTCTCCATCCTTTAAGGTCCTGTTATGGGGCGGAGCGTGACAAATCTCCTCATTGAGAGCAAAACAGACCGTAGCCGGATACGGGATCTCGGCCCACTTAGGATGATAGCCTTTATTAAAAGGAATGGCACCGGCTTCTCGGATTAGGCGTTCGGCCAGTTCGTCGAGCATGTCAAGACTGACTCCGGGAGCGGTCATTTTTTCAAGTTCAAGAAGTACTTTAGAAACAATATCGGCGGCTTTACGCATGTTTTCAAGTTCACTTCCAGAAGATAAAAATGAAAATAAACTCATGTCAATTTAATTTTACCGATAATTTTCTTAAGCGTCGCCCGATCACGAAGATCTGTGACAAAGTTATCGGCTATATAAAACATGTTATAAACAAAATGTTCTTTGCCTATTATCGGTGCCTCTTTTTTTTCAGGGACCGGTTCTGTATTCATCTTAACTTCCATACCGCCGCTTGTAGGTACAGTGAAGTTAAGTTGATCAAGAAGCTCTTGAATTTTAAGTATGCCTTTCTGTGAAATAGAAAGAAGTTTCCCTTGAGGGTAACCGGCCCGGACAATGTTATAAGCGTCTCCTTCACTAAAAGCCAATACCGCCATGACTCTGAAAGGAAACTGAATAAACATCGGACCTTCTTGTACGCTGTAAAGAAAGAGTCTTAATGGCTCATCTCCTTTAGCGATATCATATTTTTTCTTAATTGCGTCGTTCATTGTCCTTACCTTTAAATCTTTCTCGTTGCTTAAGTCGATGTTCAGAACATCGTTTCGGTGGAGGGTATCCTTGTTCAGCATAGTAACTTTGATCTCTTTCCGTAAATTCAAAAATAATATTGCATCCGGGTTCCGCACATTTAATTTCTTGACTTGGCATTTTCTCAAAACTTAATTTAATAATCCGCCCACCTTGAGGATCATCAGAGGGAGAACAATGGCCAAAGTTTACTTACGTTGGGAGGACAATATGAAGTGCCCTTTCCAAACCATTGACACGCCCCCTATGATAATCCCCAAAAGAGAGGACTACTAAGCAGCACCTCCTCCGCCTCCACCCGTAGCTACTGCTTCGAGCTTACCTTCGTTAACGAGCGGCTGTGCCACTTCTTCTGAAAGCTCTACTACTGAGTCGACTACTTGTACAGCACCATCGAGCTCAAACTCCACGAGGACTTTATAACTTGGCATATTATTATTTAATTAATTCTAATAAAGACTTTTCGGACCTTGTCGATCTCAAAATCCATCTGCTCATTTGTATTTAAGCAGATCATTGATAGAGACGTCTTCATCCCATTCATCAATGAAGTAGTAAATATCCGGTTCCTCTTTAAATTGACCAAAGAGGATTGGATCTACTACATCTCTGATCCAGAACACACAAAAAGAATCAAATATCTTTTCTTTCTGTGCTCTGGCTAGTTTAACTTTAACATGTTTTGGAAGCGGTTTATCGTATTCCTCAAGATCATCAATCACCAACTCTTTACCTTTAGGAAGATGATCACGGTACTTCTCAATCATATTCTTATGAATGATGGTATCGTAATCTCTCAAGTTCGCAGCTGCTTTTTTGAGATTAAGATTCATAATTTTTTCAAATTGCTCTGCCACATTCTTTTGCCCGATAGAAGCATGTTCAGCCGCCTGTTCAAAGGCTTCTTCAGCCAGTTTCTGATAAAACTTCTTCTCCATTTTAGTCAAGCCTTTCTTGACTACTTTAAAGAAAGCTCGCGCCTGAAGTTCCGGCTGACTGGTATCCTTACGACCCCAAAACGTTTTACGTTTACGAGCAACATAAGCATTACCCTGAATCCAACCATTATCAACTGTTGTAATAATTCCATTACCAATAAGCCAAGATCCGGTTCCAGCCGTGGTGGTAGTTTGCCAATCAATAGAAGAAGCTGTGGTAATTCCACTTCCAGTAATGTTAATTGTATTATCCATAATATTTATTTTACTTTTTTCTCTTTGCTCTTTCCAGTCGCATTTTTTTGCGGTGTAACTTCTTCAACTTTTTTTTCTGGCTCATTAAGAGATAAACTAGCTGGTAATACTAACACCGGCGCTTCCTTAGCGTTCTTCTTACTATCGAAATAGTCGTACTGCCAGACAGCGCGCACACTCTCAAACACCTTGTAATGCTCTTTCCACTCAGGGTAAAGCACATAACGGTAGCCGTTCTTATTTTTCGCCCCGAGCTGAAGAGCAGCCGTGATGTCGATCTTCAGATCAGTATTCTCCTCAACAGCTTTAGCATATGAAGCAAATTGAAGAGGGAAATGTTCGTGGATACCGGAGCCACTCTTAAGGTCAAGAAGTACGTTCTGACTAGCAATCTCATAAATGCGATCGAGCCGGCCAGCATATCCACCCTTCTTAGAGAATACTGGAAACTCCTTAGCGACGAGTTTCGGTTGTGTATCTTTGTACCAGACAACAAACGAGTTAATCTTGAACCACTCTTCGAGAGAATAATCCTCTTTTACGAGAGTATCACCGTCCTCAAGCTTGTCGCAAGCGGTGTGGATCCTCGTTCCTCGCTCTCCTGCTTTTGACTTAATTCTCTGAGACTCATGCCAGCCCTGCTCTGCAATCCACTGAGTAAGATGCGGAGACTGCGGATAAGCATTGAGAATAGTAGTCGAGGACGGAAAAGTGCCGAGAAATTTCTCTTTCTTCTTGCCTTGTTCCCAGACGTTATACCAGTGTCCGGTCAACGTATCGGCAAGCTCTACTCTGTAATGCTTAAGGATTTTCATTTTCTTAGTAGATTATTAATACTTTTTAATTGATCATCAAGAACAGTTAACATTATGTTCCATTCCTTTTTCTTTACGATTTTGTAGTTGAACATAACTTTTAAAAGTCCCCGCCCGTTACGCTCTGACTATCAAGCCATTCCTTGTTCATAGTCGGTTTACCCTCGTTATCCTTCGGAGCGTAGATCTTGATAATTTTTGCTGGTCCGAGTTTACCTTCTACCTCTTCGGTAAAAGTAAGCTTGACTACCTGACCCGGACGGAGACTATTCATTTGACCATTGAAGATGTCATTACGTCCCCAGACATTCCACGACTCACCTTTATTGATTGCCGTAGGCGTTTCCGCCGGCTTTTTCTTAGTGAGCTTATGAAACGAGCCCTTCTCTGTATAGAACTCATAAATACTGTTTAACCCGAACTGCGTTTCAACGTTATGACGCGCTTTCACGAATGTACCTATCACGAAATTTCCAACCTTCCCCCAATCGATAGTTAGTGAAGACATCTCACTTGACTCATCGAAGTTTGAATCATCAAATATATCTGGCATGGTAATAATTTTAATTTATAACGTTACCTCTATTACTGTCGTTTGAAGACAGTGAATACAATAGACACAATACTTTCTCTGAACACTGTTGACCTCCTTATAGAATTGAGGCACAACTCGCCACTCATGCTCAAGCTCAGGAACAAGACACCCCACTTGCATCGGATTAACCTTGATCCCTCGATTTTTTTCTTCTACCTGCTTATCTTTTTGTGTGTTCATGTAAGATCAGCATTCACTTCGTATAAACTTTTTTCACCCACTTAGGAACCCATCGAGGCGGACACCTTCCAATAATACGCATAACTGTTGAGATATGCTTCATATTGAATATCTTGCCAATTTGTGACGGAGTATAGTCTTGTTTAAAAAGAGCCCAGATAAGCTCATTGCGTTTATCTGTTAAAAACTCTTCCACCTTATCCCCAACAATATCTATTGGCATGTTTACAGTATAAAGGATATACTATCGGAACGCAACTGGTACTTGCACTAAAAACATCAAACCTGTGGATAACTTGCTTAACATACAAAATGAAGAAAGGGAAGGGTATCTGACAAAACTCGAGAAAAATCATCAAGAAAGCTTACCAAACTACACTTTCTACCAGCTCCTTGAAATATTCCCTGAAGCTAGACCGGCTATGAGACGCGGTCTCCTCACAAACATAAAAAAATATAAAGCTGACCTTAACGAATCAGTCCGGGTAGAAAACGAAGGTAAAAAAATTATCTTTAACAAAACAAATGATCTGCGCTCTCAAGAATTTTGGCTATCTGTTCTTAATGTTTTTTATATAGAGCCCCTCCGGGCCGGTAGAGAAAATAAGATTAAACAGAGCCGGTTCTATCTGTCGGCGCTGAAGCCGAAGAAAGCGAGCGAGGTGGATCCGAGTAAAATTACTGACACTGACATCGCTAGAGCTAAAGAAGTGCCGATTGAAAGTCTTTATGTCGGGAAATTGAACCGACAAGGCAGTCGAGCAACAGGACAATGCCCGTTCCATATAGAGAAAACAGGAAGCTTCATGATCTATATCAAGCAAAACACCTTCTATTGTTACGGCTGTAATGCTGGCGGAGACGTGATCGAGTACATCATGCAATCGAGTAAGTGTAATTTTTTACAAGCGGTAAAGTTGCTAATCAATAAATAAGATGACCAAAAAACGATCAAAGTATTGGAACACTATGGTAGACATTCTTGATGGAGAATTTCCAAAGGGTGAATGTAAAGAACGTGGTAGAGCATTAGTAATGATTTCTTATATTGAAATGATGCTTCAAGGAGTGAAGTTTAATAATAACGGAGAACCGAAATAAAAAATGAAAAACGAAGCCATCAGGTTGAATAGCACTGTCAGTATTGATCTCCCTAAACTTATTTCGGGTAAACTTCTGGTACAAGCTAATTCTGGTGGCGGTAAGTCATGGCTCATACGCCGTATTGTCGAGCGCGCTTACGGCAAGATCCAAATTATCATTCTTGACCCGGAGGGAGAGTTCTCAACTTTGCGCGAGAAATTTGATTTTGTGCTTGCCGGTAAGGGAGGGGATACCCCAGCAGAGCCTCGCAGTGCAGCGCTTCTTGCGACACGATTACTTGAGCTCAAAGTTTCTACAATCATAGACCTCTACGAACTCCACCCACAAGAACGCAAGCATTTTGTAAGACTATTTTTAGAGTCTATGGTTAATGTCCCCAAAAGCCTCTATCACCCCACGCTGGTTATTCTGGATGAAGCACACACCTTCGCTCCTGAGAAGGGTGAGGCAGAGTCTCTTTCGGCTGTGGTTGGCATGGCTTCTCTCGGTCGCAAACGTGAGTTCTCCTTGATCCTTGCTACTCAGCGTATCTCTAAACTTCATAAAGATGCAGCCGCGGAGTGTAATAACAAGCTGATTGGTCGTGCTTCCCTTGACATTGACCGTAAGCGCGCGGCTGATGAGCTTGGTATTACTGATAAGGAGAAAATTCTGGCCTTGCGCTCTCTTGAGCCGGGGGAATTCTTTGCTTTCGGTCCGGCTATCTCGAACGAAGTAATTAAGATTAAAGTGGGCGAGGTTAGTACCTCAATACCAAAAGGAGGAGCTGAATATAAAGTTGTTCCTCCGACAGAGAGAGTAAAAAAACTTCTAGGCAAGTTAGCGGATCTTCCGGCTGAAGCACAGAAAGAGGCACAGACGGTAGCAGAAATGAAAGCTGAAATTAGAAAACTTCGTCAGCACAAATGTGCTCCCGTAGGTAATTTACAAAAAGAGCTCGAACCACATTTGATTGCTATTGCTACTGAACGTAAAGCTACACATCAATGGGTGGAACAATGGAGAGAGTTCGTTGGATATATTCATGCACACACTCGCCTTGATCTTCTTAAGGTTATAAAAGACCTTGATGAAAAAATGAAAAATAAGCCTAGTAATAAACCGGCAGGAAGCTACATAGGAAAACTACCGGGCAATTCAAATATCGTTAAAAGTGAACCGATCAGACCCCTACCAGTCCAAAAAGAACCAAAAATGGACGGTGAAGAAAATAGATCTGAAGTTGGTATTTGTGCTAAGAAAATCTACAGTTTTCTACATGAGAATAGTGGAAAGAGCTTTACTAAAGTACAGCTCGGAGCTGTTACCGGTTACTCTCCAAAGTCTGGTGGATTTAACAATGCTATTGCACGCCTCAATGCTCTTGGACTCATCAGAAAGAATAGAGAGCTAATCGAGATGGGCCAATTAGATACAGAACATATCATCGAAGGAGAAGAATTCTCACCGGAGCCTCGTTTCTGGGAACGGAAGCTTGGTAAGTGTGAAATTGAGATTTATAAGTGGTTGTGGGAAAGACAAGGTGAGGTACACACCAAAGAAACTATCGGAGAAGAGACTCACTATTCTTCTACAAGCGGAGGATTTAATAATGCTGTCTCTCATCTTAACGCCATCGGTCTAATCCGTAGGCAAGATGGGGGATTAACAGTAAATCCAGAACTTTTAAACTTATGAAATCAAAACTCCAAAAAATTCAAGAAAAACGAGGAGTTTATGAACGAAGCCGAAGAGGAAAAATCATATCTCGCCGACTAGAAATTCAAAACGAGGCTCGTAAGGAGGCTCTCAAAAAGAAAGAAATAAAACCTACAAACGACACAGCTCCTCTTGTTTCTAAATCGCACGGCACTAAATGGCAGCATCTTGTCTACTGGATCAAAAGTCTATTCCACATGAATTAAATATTAACCCCAATGACCCAAAACGAAGGAATCAAACACGTTGAAGATGTCGTAAAAAGTGTATATCTTCTCGAAGACCCTCACATCATCAAGCTCCTTATGGCACTGGCTATTTCTCACTGGCTCCCTTCAGATCCAGTCTGGACCTTCATCGTGGCTCCGCCCGGGGGTCTTAAGACCGAGTTGATCAAAACCCTAAGTGGACTCTCCCACGTCCATCCTCTCTCAACACTCACGTCAAGGACATTCGTTTCCGGACAGAAGAAAACCGGACAAGAGACATCGCTCCTTCTAAAAATTACGAACGGCATCATTACCTTCGAGGATTTCACCACACTTTTATCGGAAAACAAAGACGAGCGCGGAGCGATCATGGGCCAACTTCGGGCCATCTACGGAGGCAAATTTGATAAAACCTTTGGTACAGGAGAAACTGTCTCATGGGAAGGCAAGATCACCGTCATTGCCGGCGCTACTTATGCTATTCATTCCCTGCGAGAACTCTATGCTTCTATGGGTGAGCGTTTTCTTATGTACAACATGATTCAGCCGGATCGTGTTGATGCCGCTAGACGAACAATGGAAAATCAAGAGTCCGGAAAGATGAAAGAAATGCGCGCTAAAGTTCAACAAGCTGTTCATCATTATCTTCTTGACGAATTCAAACTACCCGAAAAAATGCCGAAAATTAAACATGCTCTTCGAGAAGAATTATTGGAGATTGCTGAACTTGCTACTCGCGCGCGTTCGGCTGTAGAGCGTGAATGGCGCAGTCCAAATAAGGAAATAACCGAAGCATACCCGCCGGAGATGCCGACCCGTTTTGCGGCCCAGCTTCAGACGGTGGCTATGGCTCTGATGTGCATCAACTTTAACGACACCGGTAAGGCGGACTTACTGCCGAGCGATCACGAGATTCTCTATAAACTTGATCTTGACTCTATTACTAAGTCGAAGCGTCGAGTCTTAGTTGTTCTCGCCCAATATGACGTGATTGAAACAGCCGGTTTAGGTATTAAGACAAATTTCCCGACCGGCACTGTTAGACGTTGGTGTGAGGATCTCAATGCTCTTGAAGTAATAGACCGAGCTAAAGGAGGCGGAAGGAGTGACAAATGGAGTCTGAAACCGAAGTATCGTGAGATGATACAAAAATTTGAACATGTTAAAACTGAAGGAGAGGAACTAACTGAAGAGATAGCTAAGGCCGAGGGCGGTACAGTAGTTGAAGAAGAGTCAGCAAATGAGGCCTTTGATAACTTTTAATCCCACCACGGCATCCTCCGGCATTTCTTGTATATACGCTTCTTCGGCTTGATAATCCCCGCCTTGATCTTCTCTTTACGTCTTCGGTGTAAACTCTTTAACGCTATTTTTCTGTGACGGACGGTTGCTCTCACTTTCAATTTTTCGGGAGTATAGTATCTCGGGTCTCTTTCTCTAAATCGAAGCTTTCTACGTCTCTCTCTTAAATACTCTTCTTGATATTTTACCGACTGGGTCATCAGCCATAAATAAATATTGTATTTCTTATACATTCTTTGATGGACATCACACAAGTTAGACTTCTTGTTGTCAAACTCTGTTTCACAGATTCTGCAAAACTGAATTATTTGAGTCTCTTCAAGCGGTCTCATTATCGGTAAATATGCACATCAGCTCCCTCATCCGGCCAATAAGGATCAATTAAATAACTGTCATCATTTTTCATAAAATACCAACCCATAAGAATTAGTAATCCCCAAAACAAAATAGCTGGCAATACTTTGTCTCCAAATGTTTTATTCATAGTTTAGTATTTGTTTAATATCCTCCATGTTCATCGGGATATCTCCCAGCACTTGATTTGATAACTCCGCCTTGCCATGAAGAACTTTTTTAACGTAATAATCAATCGTTCCTTTCGCCAAGAGGTTATAGATCATCACCGTATCTTTCTGACCAATCCGGTGAGCTCTCCCTTCTCGCTGTTGCATCTTCGCTAAACTCCACTCCTGATCGTAGTGGAAAATGACAGAGGCGCGCTGGATATTCAAGCCAAACTGTCCGGCACTGGTCATAATAAGAACCTTCTGTTCTTCAACTTCATTAAATCGAGCCACCACATCTTTATATTCTTCCTGAATCTTACCGCTAATCTTCAACGGCCTCCATTCCGCCAGTTTCCGCTCTAAAATATCAGCCATTTCTGCAAATTGCGTAAATACAATCGCTTTTTTACCGTTGGTGAGGGCCTCGCTAAGTAACTCTCTCAATACATCAAGTTTTGATGATTTTTGCGACTCACCCAAAAGCTCCATCGAATCCGTAAGTTGTCTAAGCCGGAGCATTTTTACTAAAGTAAACTGGATCGTCATAGGTCGTTCGATCTTGTTGATGTCGGTTTTGTTGATCTCGAAGAGAATCTCTTTTTTGATGTTCTTATAGAGAGACATTTCCTTATCAGAGAGTTCGAAAGGAATGTCAGTACTGATCTTCTCCGGTAACTCCGGAAGCACATCAATCTTCTTCCTTCGGATCATATAACGCTTAAGTTTTTGCTGAAGCTCGTCCATGTTCGTGTAACCATATATTCCTCCCCACTGATTCTTCAAACAATAACGATTCTGAAAATCCCAATACTTACCCATAGCGCCCGGTACGCAAAAATCCACTACATTCCATACTTCTTGCGCTCTGTTCGATACCGGCGTACCGGTCATAGCTATCCGGCGCTTGCCTCGGAGCTTTTTAACTAACTTACTTTGTCTCGCTCGCGGATTACTGATCTTGGTAGCCTCATCAACTACTATTAAATCCCATTCTCGCACATTCATTAAATCAAAATCCCTTAATAACAACTCATAATTCGCAATATAGAAACGGTGATCCTCTTTCCATATATCCCAGCGCCTTAACTTACCTCCTTCAACAACTCTCGTATCCTGTTTTCCGAGAAACTTCTCGATCTCTTGCGCCCATTGCCATTTAACCGAAGCCGGACAAAAGATTAAAATCTTTTCTGCCTTCACTTTCTCTGCTACTGCAAGTGCTTGCACGGTTTTACCGAGGCCCATCTCATCTCCCAAGAGTCCGGACCCGATCTTGTATAAAAACGCCGACCCTACTTTTTGAAATGGAAAGAGAGGAAGCGGAGTCTCGAACTCCGTATCATCCATGACCGCAAGTGCCTCGGCCTCTACCGTCAACTTATCCTCATCCTCCACAGCTTTATCCACAGCCGGATCAATCTGAAACTGCCACCGGCGAAGTTTCTCAACAGCGTAACCGGCACCGACAAGAGGTATAAACCACGTTTTTGTACTCGGCGAATATTCTCTACCGATAAAAGAGCGGGCGAGAGCGATCAGACGTTCATCATAAGGGAAGCTAATCTCTATTTTGTCTCCGCGTTTAATGGCTTTCATAACTTTTCTTCTAGAATATCTTTGACAATTTCTGCAAGTGAAGCGATTGATGCTCCGTGATTTCCGAAATACGTTCCGACTGTTTTACCAGTGAACGATTGACCATCGAAATTTCTAGCATCGTCTTGTGCATCTTTTGCTATTATCTCCAATACTTCTATTGTTTTTTTCTTGTTCATTCTTATTCTTTAGGTGCTGATAATTTCAATACCGAATCCATGCAATGCTCAACCACCACAACCTCTAACTCTTGGCATATTTTCGTTATCGGCTTTATACAAGCTATTGGTAGAGTAAATTTGTCTTTATCATTCCAGCAATGAGTACAAATGGTATAGTCCGTGATACCTTTCCCGCCCTCTGTCATTAAGGCAATGGTAGCTGACACCTTGACTTGTTGATCTTCTGGATCAAGTTGCACATTAAATCCCGTAAGTTGCGCCTTTGTAATTTCAATGTTTAATTTTTTCATAACCCAATTTCAAATAAATAATAATAATCATTTCCACCATCAATCATCCGTGCCCTTACCTCGTTTTTAGTTTCACCACTTAATTTGCTAATTACCATACGCTGATTATTCTGATCAAACATCGCAAGCATGTACATAAAGTTGTCCTGTACATTCCCGATATCCTTAATCCGGCTAGTTTTTTCTTCCATGTACCCACCCGGGCTATTTTTATACTGCCCCCACACATCAAGACACGCTTTCTTCATCTCCTCGAATGCCTCATCCGGAGGTGCGGTGTAATAGAGTTTTGTCATTTATATAATTTCTTATGCACTTCTTTTAATTGGTTGTTAGTCACATGAGTATAAATCATAGTATTATTAAGACTTCTGTGTCCTAAAAATTGTTGCACTAATCGTATATCCACACCCTTACGCAATAGATCAGTCGCAAACGAATGTCGGAGCATGTGCGGAGTAACACGCTTTTCAATACCGGCCTTCTTAGCTCTCTCCTTGATCATCATTTGCGCTCTACGGGCCGTGATAGGGAAGAGATGCAAGTTACTATCAGTTCGAAACTTCAAATAGTTTTTAACCACCTTGAGTGCTATTGGAGAGATAAAGATAACTCTCTGCCAACCTGCCTTGCCAGTGATGCTTAATTCTAACGTACCTTTCGTCTCCTTTACGAACGGAGCATCCGAGAGCGTCAACGCTTCAGAGATACGCAAACCAGTGCTGAATAACACTTCAAGAAGCGCCCGATCACGCCGGCCCCGACTGTCATCTGGAATAGCATTGATGATCTGTCTGATCTCCGCTTCCTCAAGAAATTTGATATTGCGTTTCGGTGTGATCATGTGTTTTCTCTCCGGCTTTCGAACATGAGCGCCCCATCTGATGCTTGTTTTTCTCTAGTCTCAAACGTATGAAGAGTAATAATCCCTTCATGCCAGCGCCGGCGATCACAATTCCAACAGAGATCAAACAGTTCAACATACTTTTGATCTGCTACTGACCATTGTTTTTCTCCGCACCGAGTACAATTTATTTCTGGTATTTGCATGTATTGGTTATTGATTAACTCCCTTGCGACCTGACGACTCATAGCGAAAACACGCACGCTACTTTAATCGCCGGTTCACTATGAGATATGTCAAGGCGCAAGGTTCGCTCGAGAGAGCGCTTTAGTGTCTGCGTTCTCTCGAACTCGGTATTGCAACCGACTAGGTTATTCGTAGCATGATCCTATAACAGCAGGGAGCTATTTAACCGGTTTCCCGTTCACTGGACATACAGAACATAACTAAATGTTATCTTCGCATTACCTGTCTAATTCCAAGTTGCCAACGCCTTTTAGTTTCTCTAGCGTATAAGAGATAGCATCTCCGCCCGCAATGTGTATCTAAAAGACACACCGGTATCCGAAAAGCTGTTCGGCACTACGCCAGCACTTGTGCAATTAAGGGGTAGCGTAGAGCGACCCTCACACAAGTCATTCTCGTAATGTCCGAGGATAGCTCCTCGTTAGTGATGTCAACACTTCGTTTAGTCTTTGACACCACTACCAAGAGCCATTCTATCACTTATTCATAGGCATAAGAAGCCCGCGTCCTCTCTGTTTATCGTTACCGGCTTCAAACACCAAAGGCTTCAGTGTTCCGTAGAGCTTTATCTTCACTCTGCTCATGCTGTCGAGCTTACCGAGTATCTTCACTACTTCCGCTAAATACTCCGCATTGACTTCCACTTCCGCTAACGGCTCACCGACAGGAAATATCTTTTCATAGTCCGGAAACGTCTCGTTGATACGTTTTACTCGCTTGATATCAACCGTTTCAAGATCAGTAGTGATAAACTCAATACCTTGATCGTCAACGTGCTTGATAGCCACATTCTCAAGCATGGGTAGAGAGCTTTTCGGTATCTTAATCTCTTTCAGTCCCTTAGCCCAGACAATGAACGGCTTAATCCCTTGCATAGCACTTATGCCCTGCACTTTCGGAAACTCATCCACCCTAGCGTCTTTATGCACGCTTATTTCAACGAGCCGGTAACTGTCGGTTGCTACCGTCTTGTCTTTCGTGAACATCACACCGGACAGCACCGGCTTGATACTGCTGTCGGAAGCGACACCGGCCACGGCTAGGTTGTGTCTATTATAGAGCATTTGATATTTCTCTAAACGCTAGTAACTCCGTGGACTTGATACACACATCATTCAAGCTGTCTTTCTTTTTACCCAACCCACACATATCAACCCAGAAGCCGGTGATAAAATACTTGCCGGCTTTCAAGTCTCTAGTTTCATCGTTGAAACTCTTAAGCGTAATATCTTTCTCTAAAGTGATTTTAGTCCCACTCCGGACTTCGTTCCACTTATATTTTTTCTTCATTTTTTTCTATAACTTTAATAATCGGCTGTTGCCACTCCGGATCATCTTGAGCGCAGTCATAATCAAAATTAAACTGCTCAAGCGCCTCTGCTTCGTTCTCGGCTTCAATTTCTCTAGTAAAAGCCGGAATGGTAATTTTATAAGTTATCATCTCCGTTTTCCTAAACTAATAATGTTGAGAAGCTAATCCTTAGCCCCTCATTTATGCGCTCATGCTCTTGCGGTGAGCGCATAATCAAGAGCCAACCTATCTTTATACCTTCCTGCGACCCTTCACCCTTGTCTCTCCGCCCTTGATGATCTGATCTTGGCCATATCCTAGACCGGCGAGCTGTCCGCCAATACTATTTATCAACACTCCACACTCTCCGATAGCGTCTCCGGCGTCCTCTATCCGGCCATTATGGTAGTAATCACCCTCATCGTTTACGCTTGCGAGTACACACATCGAGGCCACGACCCTAATTAGATCCGCCACCCATTTATGCTGTACAAGCGATCCTATAAACTGCGTCTTACAGAAAGCGGACGACCAGACTAGCTTCTGATCCGGCCATTTCTCGTAATGCTCGCCCTGATGGTCATCGTCAAAGTGCTTAAAGTCTTTTAGTGTCTCCCATGTGTAAGACCAGCCGTGACCCTCCGGCTTCGGCTCTGCTTCCGCCTTATACTCCGACAACGGCTTAAACTGAAATGCTAGTGTCTCGCATTCTCCTATATCTATCATTAGACATAGATCATCTGGCCTTCTGATCTTAAAAGAGATCCCGACCTTGTCAGCTTGCTCCTTCTTGATTGCACGGGCCACACCTTCGGCGTGGTCAAGAGTCGGTTTTATATATTTGACCTCTTGTGCAAGCCGGTGACTGATACATATTCCCATAGTGTTTTCTTAAACTTATAATGCTGGGGACTAACTTAGCTCCCCGTATAAGTGTCCAACCCCATGTCAGACACTCTATCAAAAGCCAAACTATTTAACTTGTAATGCACCCCACACACTACGGAGACAGGCACATATGGCGTGATAGTGTGTCGAGCCGTGGCCGACATGGACATCTACGCCATGATAATAACTGGCAACGTAGCACATGATGTTTCTATTGTAGTAACAGGTCATTTGAGTAGGGTTAGATAACCTACTAAATGTCCGAGGATAAATCCTCCGAGGATACTTGCTACGAATAGAAGTACAAAGTAATTTATTCTTTTAATTGCTTTATCTTCGTATCGTGTGCGTAGCTCTGTATAGAGCTTGCTTGTGCTTAACATTTTTATTTTAGATATTAGCTGTTAGGAGAATACGAGACCGCGAACGTAGGCGTTAGACAAAAACATATTTTAGTGGTATAAGTTTTCGTCTTGTGTGATGTAAAGTACAACACACGCCCAATAACAAGTCTAATGCGAAGTTATTATATTGTCAATACGCAAAAAACATTATAACACACGCAAACTGTGGATAACTTCGCTATTTGTATAAAATGCGAACCCTAATATCATAATATATGGCTCTGTGTAGCTGTGGCGTGCGTGTGTACCCCTGCGCATGCGTGCTTGTGTGCGTGTGTCCATTGATATTTATTTATAAAGATGTTGTAATATAGCCATTATCTACCTGAACCCCCAGCCCGAAAAAACGAACCTCCAATATAAAATCTTATAGCCTTAGGATCCCCGAGCGCAGGCACCCCCACCCTAAGTTTTCAATTTTTTTTGAAAATGGTCCCTATTTATTAACTAATTCCTGATTTTGATTGAACACTTCCTCAATTCTAGTTCTGTTCGTAATAGGAATAGAAATTCTAGCAGCACCAAGTTTTACAGTGCAGTACCTTCCTCCCCCGGCATCCGTACCAATAAGACCTTTATACTTCTCACAAAATTGTTCATCGGTCATTTTATCTTCACTTCTTTTTTCTGCAGGATCAGTACCATCAATTTTTCCAATATCTCTAAATTTTGTAACATATTTATGACCATACCACTGCCTCAAACAAGCCCTTACCACTTCAGAAAAAGATCTAAGACCTTCTCTTTCCATAATAAACTCTCCCATATTAACTTCTCTTTCCGTAAAAGAGATTAATTTCTTTATACTACTCATATTTTTTTATTAACTATACTAATAACTAACAATATCCTACACATATAATATCATATACCCTAGATATATAAAAAAGCAAGATATTACTATAAACTATAACACAATCTAATAATCTGTAAATATCTAACCCTTATTCTAAGCCATACAATCACCTATATTTCCCCAGCTTACCACAAGTTCAGTAAGAGCACCACATTCAAAATTATTTTTCTTTCTATTATTCCTAGAACCCTATAGTATTAAAAAAAAATTATATAAGTACATATACCCTATGGCGGGGTTTGTGGTACGCAGGATTGTGCGACACTGTCGGGAACTCGCGTGCAAGGCCAGCGGAGGACACGCACGCCTCATCGCCCAGTATAGGTAACATGTGTTACTCTTAGTCTATGTCCGAGGCATCCTCCTTGACGAATGACATCATCGACTACTTTCATAAAACCGGAGCGTACGCGTGGCGCGCATCATCCACGGGAATCTATGACAGAAGTAAGGGCGGTTATCGAACCGCGCCGAAGAAGGGAGTAACTGACATTCTCGCTATTTATAAATCTCGTTTCATTGCTGTAGAAATAAAAATAGGTAAGGACCGACTTTCTGAAGAACAGCAAGGTTTCATGAAGAACATCGAGTATCACGGCGGGGCTGTTTTTGTCGCCAGATCTTTTGAGTCTTTTAAGGAATGGTGGAGCGCCTTCTTATCCACAGTTTGATTGCTTGCCTTATGTCGGAAATATGATAAGCTTAATGTCTCCTCGATTTAGTGTTCGAGGAGACTGCTCTGTCTCGAGACATTTTGGATTTTGGATTATTTATTTTGGTTTGGTAAGGAGCCGCCTTTGGCGGTTTCTTGTTTGTAAAAAAGTGGTATACTGTTTTAAATTATGCCCTTCAAAAAAAAGTTTAAACTAAGACCGGATGAGACGGTGGAGGTGACTGATCCGAGTGCTCCTATGCCGGAGATTGTCATGGACACTTCGGAGAAGTATGTGGAGAAGATGGCGCGCAGTTTTATTCTCGGTACGCAGAATATTTCGAAACAGCGGGATGTCCGGCAGGCGCTGGAGACGAAGGTGGTGGCGCGTATAGGAAAGAAGGGGAAATATCTGACGGACAAGCTCTTTGAGTTGATCGAAGGGGAGTACGTGACGCGGGGAGCGCCGGGAGTTGATGGTCAGTTAAAGTATTATAAAGTTAGGCCGAACCTCGCGGCTATCATTTATGCTTTGGATCGAGTGCTTGGCAAGCCGAAGGCCTATACGGAAATAAGTGAGGAGAAGAAGGGCATTATTGTTGTTGAACATATTATAAAAAATCTAGCTGCTCCAAGAATGGAGGAGTTGGTTAACGAGTAAAACTATGCCATTAAAACGAGGAACGTCAAGGAGAACGATCAGTGGAAATATTAGTGAGTTGAGACACAGCGGCTATCCGCAAAGGCAGGCAATCGCGATCAGTTATAGTAAGGCGGGGAAGAGCAAGAAGAGGAAACACTATGGCTAGAAATGCACTGGAGGAAATTTTGAACGAGGATCTGCCGCCAGTAGGGGAAACTCCTGTTGCTGGGACGGCGGCGGAATGGTTGTCGGCCACTACTACTAAGGAGCTGGTGAAGAGTTTGTATAAGACTGAGTACAATACTGCGTTTGAGATGACGCCGACGCAGAACCTGATTTTTGATGCGATCTTTATGAAGGGGACGAACGTGGGGAAGAAGCGTCTCCATGTCATGACACATACGCAGTTCGGAAAATCGGATGTGGTTTCGATGGCGGTCTTGACGAGGGTGGCGACGTTCTCAGAGAAGTGGGCCCTGATCGCTCCATCGCAACCGAAGGCTAAAATCATCATGGGATATTTAATTAGACACATTTTCGAAAATGAGTATACGGAAGCGAGGTTTAAGATGGAGCCGGGGGAGAGCGCGGACTTTATCAGGCGCGAACGTTCGAAGAGTAGGTTAACGTTTGATCTTGGGGATGGAAAAATTGGCGAGGTCTTTATTCTTTCTGGGGAGTCGAGATTGAAGAAGGGAGAAGATGTCGGTAATGCTCTTATGGGATTCGGCGCGCCGAACGTGGTCATGGATGAGGCGGCTCTCATCGGGGACGAGGCGGACGCGAAGGCGATGAGGATGGTGGGCGGCTTTACTGCGCAGGGGATGGACTTCGTGGTTAAAGTGGGAAACCCGTTCACGCGGGGGCATTTTCTTAAAGCGTATGGTGACGAGGCCTATTTTAAAATTAATGCGGACTACAAGGTAGGACTGAAGGAGGGCCGTTTGACGCAGGAGTTTATTAACGAGATGAGGGAGAAGCCCTACTTCGGGGTGCTTTACGACAATAAATTTCCTTCGGATACGGACATTGATGTTCACGGCTGGACTCAGCTCTTGTCGGAAGACGATGTTGAGAGAGCGATGCAAAAAGAGGGAGAGGAGATTAAACATGTCGGGGAGAAAAGGATTGGCAACGATGTGGCGCGCGGGGGTGAGAATGATACAGTTTGGATATTGCGCAGTATGAACTACATGAATATTTTAGGAATAAGCAAGCAGGATAATTTGACGGAGATTGCCAGCCGGACGCTTTTCTTTATGGGGGAGAACAGTGTTATTGATGAGAACGTTTTTATAGATGATGTGGGTGTGGGCGGAGGCGCGGTTGATCCTTTACTGGCTCAGAACAAGAGGGTGCGAGGAGTTTCGATGAGTTCGTCAGCACTTGACATGAGCCGGTTTGCGAACTTGCGGGCGGAGGCCTATTGGCGTTTGAGGGAGTGGATCAAGAAGGGGGGACGGCTTTCGCGAGATGATCACTGGTTTCAGCTTTGTACTGTTAAATATAAACCGGATAGTAAGGGGCGTTTGAGGGTGATGAGTAAGGATGACATGAGGGCGGTTGGGATTGATAGCCCTGATGTTGCCGATGCCGGGGTTCTCACGTTTGTGAGGAAGGAACACGCGGATCTTGAGGAACTGAAGCGGAGGCGGGAGGCTAAGAAGAGGAAGCGAGTTCAGGGACGTGGACTTAAGGTGAGAATGGGGGGATACTAAAATGAAGGATATTTTTGGTCTTAAGCGTGGTTTACTTGATGACCTTGAGCTTAAAAATACGAGGGTGGTGGTGCTTGGGCTCCAGATCAGGAATTCTTGGAAGTATAAACAATGGCGGGTAAAGATTCTAAAGCGGGATAGGCATATTTGTCAGATTTGTAAAGAGATGATCGGGACTGATGTGGACCACTATCCAGTCTCGTTCTCGGAGATTCTCTCCAAAAACAACATTACTACTATAGGAGAGGCATATGCTTGTTTTGAGCTTTGGGACACTGATGGTGGCAGGACTGTTTGTTCACCTTGTCATAGGGGAACGGAAAGTTATGGTGTACACTAATGATATGAGCGTACCTATTATTGGTCAGGGAGTAGAGAGTAAACCGGTAGAGATTGTAACTGGAACGGGAGAGGCTCGGCCGTTGGTAAATTTTTTAAAGAAAGAGAAACCGAAGAAAGTTGATTCGGCAGTTTTAAAAGGAATTGTGATACCATATGTATATTACTGGGAGGATGTTGAGGGTGGTAAGTCATTGAGGATGACTATGGCGTTCAGGATTCTTGGAAGGGATTTTGGAATGACTTATCCGATTGAAGATGGTGCTACAATGAAGCAGATAGAACTGTTACGCGGAAAGCTCTTTGCAGTAGTAAAAGATTCACTTGATTCTCTAGTGCATCATGGAGAAAAAGTTCTTGATAGTTTCGGACAGATTGATCCGCGACTGGTAAACGATGAGGAGGCTATACGATTTAAATATGATAAGGATTGGGATAAAAAAGTGGCGGCCTTTAATCAGCTTGTTAGGGTAAAACCGATAACGAAAGTTGAAGCTAATAAATTAAAACTTATAAATGCCTGAAGAAACAACACAATATAATACTTCAGAAGAAAAAAAGGAAAGTACTGCAGTTTGGAATCCTAGCGAACCGCAAAAGGAAAGAATAAAATTTGTTTATGAACAGCGCGCTGAGATGGTTACGCTTCGTGACCAATCGTATGTCCAGTTTAATGATCGTACTCTTAAGGAATTTATAGATGATTCTGAAAAAAGATTGAACGCTTATGTTTTAGATAAAGCATCGCAAGGTAAAGAAGAGTGGCAGGCAAATTTTGCGACGCGTGCGTATGCAAATAAAGCGAAAGCTTTATTGGCAGCGACGGCTCGAGATATCCCGGGCATTCGTATTAAGGCGGTTAATTTCCAAGATCGTTTTGATCACTTTGCAGCTGAGATTGCCATGAACCTTGTCAGGCATTCTTATAATCAAGGTAATCCGCAGGAAGATCTCTTCTTTCTTGCTTGGTCAAATGTTGGGAAGGGTACGGTGCTTTCTTATGAAGGATATGAAAAACAGACCTATGAAAAGACAAGAATCAAAAGTTTTGATCTGGTGACGGGTGATATTGAGGAAGAGATTATGGAGAAAGAGTCATATGGTGAACCGGTCAGTTATGAGGTTTCGCTTATGAAATGTTTGATTAAGAATTTTTATATTAGAGATATTCAGGAACAGCCGGCTATTTGTCTTGAGAAGTTTTATCCCGATAAGGAACGTTTTGAGGCGAATTTTGGAAAGTATCCGAATGCTAAGCTTGTAAAGAATTGCGGTGATATTAAAGTAGATGAACATGATACTTATTTCCATAAATTATGGTCGGAGGGTGTCGAAAAAGGGAAAGGGTATTTGGTTTCTTGTTACATGAATAAGTATAAGGGACGCCGGGGTATGTACCGTATCGTGGCAAACGGAGTAGAACTCTATAATGGACCGATGCCGTGGATTGATGTAACACGCAAGAATTTTGGCCGGGCGGCTTATCCAGTTGCTAAAACAATTTATGAACCGTTCGCTAATACAGACTTTTTTTATGGGAATTCTTTGCCGAATTCAGCGATGGGAGAAGGTGATGTTTTGAATACTCTTTATAATTCATCGCTTGATAAACAATACCGATCGTTTGTTCCTCCTTTGCTTATCGGCATGGTTAATAAAGATATGCTTGATCTTGAAGATGAAGTGGTGGCGGGAGATACGAAGATTTATGTTGATGATATTGCTCAGGTCAAGCAGATGGACATCAAAGGAATTTCTGATTCTGACGTTAAAATGATTGATCTAATTTCTCGTGGTTTGGATCTTACTACTCTTGATCCGCAACAACAAGGAGTGGCACAGAAGTATGTGACCGCGCGGGCGGCAGTGGCGGCTGATGAGCGGGCCCGTCAGTTGAAGGGAGTATTCTTTATGTTCATGGAGTCACTCTGGCTTCAGAAGATTCGTTTGAGAATCCCGAACGTGCTTCTTTCTTATACTCTGCCGAAGATTGCTGAGATTACCGGAGAGGAGGGTGCGAAGAAACTTGAAGAGCGTTACCGTTCGTTTAATGTTGAACGAACAGAGCTTTCTGATGGGACCAAGGGAACTTTAGGTATTGAGTTCCGGCCGGAAAAAGAGATGGCTGATAAGAAAGGGGTCTTGCTTGATATTGAGGCAGAAGAAGAACGAAACCTTTCAAGTGGCCAGCCGTACGAAAAGGTAGTTCTGCCTTTTGGCTGGCTGGATCGGTTCTCGTTTGATGGAGAGATTATTACGGAAACTCTCTGGCAGTCGTCACAGGCACTTAATATGGCCATGACGGTGGAGAAGTCTGAACTTATTCAGAGAATGTTTCCTGAGTACTTTGCTCAGAACAAAGAATTATTATTCCAAGATCTGATCAAGGGTTACGGCGACGATCCGGGTCGTTACAAGTTGCCGCAGGCTATGGACTTCTCACAGGAAAAGGGGTTAGAATTAGCCACGGGTATGGCGGGAGGAAAAGGTGGCGGACGCGGGGGGATTAAAAGTGACATCACCGGTTCAGATGGAAATAATCCATTGGTCGAGATGATGGGACAGTAAATTAAAAAAATGAAGTATGTGGAAAAGATTCTTGATTAGATTTGTTCTTCGGCTTCTTGATTCTTCTTTCAAGATTGACTATAAGCAAATAGATAAGCAAGCGGTGGAAGACTGGGCTTATCGAAGTTTCGACGACAGGGGTTGGCGAAGCTACTTCGCTTATGAGGATCTCAAAATTCTTAAGGAATTGTCTTTCTATAAGCAGGATCCGATGTATGGTATTCTTGTCGGTAGACGGCTTCAGCTTCTTTATCTCTTTGATGAGATGAAGAAGGCGTTTGCGAACAAGAAATCACGGGAGGAAAAGAAGGAGGCAGTTAAGGAAAGTGAGGGTGGAAATTAATAGTAACTAAAAACGAAATCTTATGTCAGAACAGAAAACGTTAAAGATTAAGAGAGTGTTTGCGTGGTCTATCTATGGAGCCTTGAGGAATGTTCCTCCGAAGGAGTATCCGACTACGGCTGAAATAAAGGCAACTATTGGTGACATTCTTCCGGCTTTACGGACTCATGTTACTCATTACATTGAGATGTTTGATAAGGCTAGGGATCTTAGTGCAAAAGTTAAGAATAAGGAACTCTCTGAAGAGGAAATAAAAGCCGGTGTGGACAAGATTAATGACGAGATTGGTGTATACTCAAAGGAACACGGAATGGATGTGGTGGATGTTGTGGTAGAGAAGGATGCTTTCTCGATATTTAGTGGACAGTTCAACAGGGAGAATTGGGGAAAGAATTGGGTGGTAAATATTGAGGAGTATGGTGAGCTGCTTGAAGCGTTTGAGACAGCAGCAAAGTAGATTGACAATTAATAGTTAAGCTAATAAGCGAAGCAGCTAGTAGGAAGCTGCAATCTATCAGTAACGTTTTGGTTTGCACTTCGTTTTCCAAAATGTTTGCTGGTAGATTGCAGCCCCCTACACCAAGACGGGCTGTTCGTTAGCATAAAGATCGTGGGAACCTGCGATTTAAAATAATAACGGTTTTAAATATGCCAAATGAAACAGTAATTGATAATAAAGGTACGGGTGCTGGTGGTGACGACGCCGCAGCAAAAGCCGCAGCTGATAAGGCTGCCGCCGGAAGCGGAGGCGAAGAAACAGTCACTATTAAGAAGACCGAACATGAAAAGCTACAGAGTGATCTGAAGCAGAGTAATGAGGATCGTGATAATTACAAGACAGGGTTGCTTAAAAAGAAAGCTGATGAACGAGATCTCAAAGGAGATCAAGGCACTGGCGACGGAAAGGGAGGTGAAGGCGGAGGAAGTAATGTCATCGATGAGAAAAAAGTCGGTGAGGTGGCTACCGCGGCCGCGAATAAGACTTTGCGGACTGCCAGTGAGAGAACAGCAAAACGTTCTTTCTTGACGGCACATCCTGAGTATGTTGATGATGTTCAATGGACGGCGTTAATGTCAAATCTTACTTTTAAAGGTACGGAGTTAACACATGACGAAGTCGTTGATCGGATGGAAGCAGCTCTGCTTGAACATAAACGATCTATTGGTAAGCTTGATGAGCACTTGAATAAAGAAAGAGAGCGCGGAAGGCAGGAAGGACGAATTGAAGGTGGAATTAATGCAGGTAGAGATGCCGGAGGCGCTGGGGATAGAAGTGGGGGTGGGGGTGAGGGCAAGGGTACAGGTCTTTCCGAGAAAGGAAAGGAAATGGCCCGAGCCATGCACACTGATCCTGAGAAGGCGGCGAAAGTCGATCTGACAAAGGACAATGTAATGACCACTCCTTAAGGATTACAAATAAGTTAACAATTGGAACGATATTGGGCTTATCGCTTATGCGATTGGAATGACATCGCTTCCTTAAAAAATATATGCCTATTGTACTATTCCGTGAAAACGGATCGAATCCGCATCTTGAGTGGTATCAGAAAGCAGCTTCTGAAGCCTTTACCTTCAACGATATTGTTGGAATTAACACTTCCGGCTATGTGACAAGGTATTTGGACGGATCTGCTTTTCCTCAACTTGGTTTGATTCAGCAAACGATTGCTTCTTCTAGCGCGACAAACGCCAAGGTTCCAGTGTTGGTAGCTGGTGCTGAAGCGGAGTATCTCTGTACGGTTGCTACCGGTACGGCTGCGCAGTCTGATGTTGGTGAGTATATCGACGTTGACGATTCAGATTCTGTTGATGTGGGTACTTCCTCAAACAACGACTTCTATGTAACGCAGTTTATCTCGACTACTTTGGTGGTAGCGAAGATGACGCGTAAGGTTGTTGGTGCCTTGATTGTTGAGTAAGTGAATTAAAAAACGAAGTAGAATAAGCGAAGCGTGTTATTAGTTAAAATTAATTTTATTAGTTATGCCTATTCTAACTTCACAGTTCAACGACCTCGTAAAAAATGCGCTGGTCCAGTGGAGAGAAGAGTATGATTCAGTAGAAAGAAACGCTCGGCAGCTCTATGATATAGTGCCGAACGAAAATCAGACTTCTGAATACTCTCAGATCGATAGTCCGGGCTTCGCTCGTCGAAAAGACGAAGGTGGTTCGTATGTTATTGGTTCTCCGCGACAAGGTTACACCTTGAATCTCACAAAGTCCCGCATTGGTCTTAAAGATTCCGTTACTTGGGAAATGCGTAAGTATGACAAGTATCGCGAGATCGAAAAGAAAATGCGTGGACTTGGTGAGTCTACGGCTCAAAGAATTGAACTTGACTTGACTCATCTCTTCACTTTCGGTTTCGGTTCGTCTTACACAAACATGGATGGTGAAACGGTGAATACAGTCACGGGAGACGCGAACCCAATTTTCTATGATTCTCACACTGTTACGGGTTCTTCGACGGTTGTTGACAACGAAAACGGTACACTAGCTTTCAACCGCACCAATCTTGAGGCGGGTGAACGTCTCTTCAGAAACATGGTGAATATGAACGATGTCAAAGTCGTTCCAAAGCCGGATACGATTATTACGGGTGATGATCCGGCCATTGTTAACATCGTGATGGAGTTCATGCGATCTGTTTCTGCTCCTGATACGGCTGAACGCGCTGATAACGTTTACAAGGGTAAGTATCGACATATTGTTCTTCCGTTTCTCGCTACGACTAACTTGGGTGCCCCGACTGCTACCGGACGTTACTTCTGGTTCCTTGCTGATCTTAAGCATAAGGATGCTATACTTGAATTCTCTGAGAATCCAACCTTTACCGCCCCGAGTGTTGGCGGAAATGGAGAGGAATTTGACACGGATGATTGGAAATTCAAAAGTTCTGCTTCGTATGCCTACGGTATTCTTGACTACAAGTGGATTATCGGTTCGGCAAGTACTTCCGTTTGATAACGAAGTGAATTAAAAACGAATATAGTCACTTAATTATTAGCTTAGTTAGAGTGGGATCACCTCTTATCTTGGTGACTAGAGTTATTGGCGACTCCCACTCTCACTTAAAAAATGCCTACATTTGATTCTGGTCGGGCAGGTTCTATCGGCGGATGGAATATACGTCAGAGACGCGGAAGCGATCTCGGCGCTATTAGATTCGATGCTGATATAACGACTACCCCGACTTCAACGAACGACATGCTCTTGTATCGTCGTTCGAGCGGGTTACGGTTCTGGGATGGTACGACGGAATATAACCTTCTAACTTCTGTCTCCGGTTCGGTTGGTGATCTTAACGGTGTTTATGAAAACGGAAGCACAATTACGGTGGATGAAGGCGCAATTGTTCTTAATGACGGACAAGCGACGGCTAATACTCTTACTGCAACAAAGACTGGCACGGGAAGCGGACATATCTTTTCTTTGAAGTTTGAAGATGCAGCAAATACTGCAGCTCGAGCTATCTACATTGATATGGACGATGGTATTGCGGCTGAAGGAATTGAGATTGATTCCGGCGGTACGGCACGCACGGGTTCGGATCTTATCTTTACGGATGATTCGACTGGTGCACACAGTATTATCGACATTAATAGTTCCGGGTCAGGTGCTTCAATCGGTCTGGACTTTACCGGGACTTTTTCCGGATCTCCGGGCGGTTCTGCGATAAGCATTACTCTCGGCAATGGCAATAATCTAAATACGACTGGATTTCTCTTTACCGGAGGAACGGGCGTACGAACCGCTCCAGTCATCGATATTGATGACGCAGGAACGGGAAGCGCGGCCATGATTGATATTGATCTTTCTGGTGCATACACCGGAGACATTTTCCAGTTTGCCACATCGGGAATTGCGACTGGTAATGTGTTCTTCGTTAACCTTGATACGGCTGTTGCGATGACCGCTCTTCATATAGAAGGATCTGGTGCCCGCACTCAGCCGATGATTGAACTTCAGTCAGATTCTACGGGAACCCTAAGTATGGTCGAGGTCATTCTTACTGGCGCAATTTCGGGACACGTTCTTGAGGTCTCTATGGATACAACGTCTACTGGAGATGTCTTTAATGTGGACATGAACGCTGCGGTCGGTGGACGGTTCCTCTTCCTCGATGCCGGCGCGGGTGCGCGGACAGCAAACTTAATTGCTGTTACTTACGACTCAACCGGGAACCTTGATCTTTGTGAGATCGCGGATAACAACACCGGCTCTGGTCAGCTCTTCGACATTAATGTCGGTGGGGCAGGATCTGGTAATGTTATTGACATTACCTATGGAGCTGTTGCTGATACCGGTGATGCTATTGCTATTGATTTAGGAGCTACTGCGACCGGTGCTCAAGCAATAGTTCTCACTTCTGGAGTGATGACTCGTACGACTAATCTTGTTGAAATTGCAGAAAATGGAGCTGCTTCTGGAAACACGATTGATGTTGGTATCGGTGCGGTAACCTATACGGGAAACGTGTTGGACATCAATCTTGGTGCGACGGCAACTGGCGGGCAGGCGGTTGTTATCGCCTCGGGTGCAATGAACCGTACTGTTGCTCTTCTTGAAATCGGCGACGCGGGAACATCCTCGGGTATACTGCTTGACATCAATATTACGGGAGCTGTAACGGGTAACATCGTTGACATAGTTACGTCAGCAGCCGCAACGGGAAATGTGATAAACATCGACCTTGACGCTGGTTTAGCTGCGACAGCTGTTAGAGTTGACTCGGGCGCAGGTCTAAGAACTCAACCAGTTGTTGAGTTCATCATGGAAGGAACTGGCACGGGTGCGGGCGGAACACTCATAGATATTGATGTTAATGAGTCAGGTGCGACTTCTAATCCTCTCATTGATATTGACTTTGCCACAGGAGTGTACGCAGGCAATGTTTTTGAAGTAGGTTTGGCTTCAGCTTGTACAGGTAATGTCATTCATATTGATATGAATGCAGGCGTGGCTGCTACTGCGATACATCTTGACGCGGGAGCGGTAACACGAACACAGCCCTTGATGGAAACAACATTCGACGGAGCTGGAACCACGATTGGTGGAACCTTGTGGGATATTAACGTTACCAATACTGGAGCGGCAGCAAGTCCACTCTTCGATATTGACGTTACGGCGGTCTACACCGGTAACATTATCGATATTGTGTTCGGTAACGCCTCGGCTTCTACGGGTGACGCGCTCCATATTGATATGGGGACGAACCTTGCTGGTAATGCGATTCAGATCGATGCGGCTGGAACAAGATCAGAACCACTTATCAACATCGTGAATACTGGTGCTGATGGTGGCACGAATGACCACGTGATCTTAATTTCACAAACGGGTGTTCTTAACTCGGATGTGATTAATATTACTTACTCATCCGGTGCTTCTGATGGTAATGCCTTGTTTATTGGGATGGGAACGAACGTTGCGGGATCTGCTATTCAGATGACTACGGCAGGAACTGGAGTTTCTGGAGAAGGATGTGCCTTGGATATTACTCACACGGGAGCTTTGGTTGCTGGTGCAGATTTGGTTAATATAACGTCAAACGGAAATCATTCTTCAACTTCGAATCTATTCTCTATTGAGGCAACTGGAGCAAGTACTGCGGGTAGGTGGGCCTTGTATATCAACTCAACCGATTCGGGTATGGAAGGACTTAAGGTTGATGCGGGTGCGGTTGTGTTTGATGAGACTTTGTTGGTAACTGGCGTGGCGACATTTACTGCCAAACCAGTATTGCCGATATTGACCGAACTCAATACAACGATAGACACTCGTTCTACTGCTGCGGCAATTAACGCAACAGCAACCGCAACAGCGGCAGAAGTGGCAACTGGACGAATTACATCAACATCAGCAGCTGCAACAACAATAACTCTGCCAACGGGAACTCTGTTGGGCGGTGAGTTGTCTGCTTCGGCGGGAGATGTGTTTGATCTTGTTATCGACAACTCGGCGGGAGCCAGCACTGTGACCATTGCGGTGGCAGTGAATGGAGTATTATCTACTGCGGCTGTTGATACAGGAGGTTCGTTCGGAGATCTAACAGTAGCATCTGGTGTAACGGGTGTAGCGGTCTACAGAATTATGTTCACCAGCGCGACTGCGTACGCGTTCACGCGCGTAGCTTAGGATTAACAACTTAATTCTTGAACTTTCACTCTCTCCCGCGACTCGCTCACGGCGAGAGAGCCATGAGAGTTTAATCAAAAAATAAAATGACTACGAGACTTACAAACCTTCCCTTACCTTTCACTTTTCAGTTTAATGTCCAAACCTCGGGTACGCCTGAGCAACTCCAAGTGAAGCGACGAGCAACGACAATCGCTTTCAGTGAAAATACGGAAGCTGCTGATACGATTACCGACTCATCCAGTCTTTTTGTTGTTGCCGGATTTCAGGCTGGTGATCAAATCACCGTTGCTGGTTCTGCTTCAAATGACGGAACTTATACGATTGATACTGTTGTAGCGGGAACAATTACTCTTCTTAGAAGAAATGACCTTACGACTGAAGCGGCTGGGGCTACTGTTACATTGACTGCTCCTAAGACTGTTCCCGATGGTGTGGCTGTGACAGTCAAAGCTAAGAACGCAAATACCGGAAATATTACTGTAGGGTATAGTTCAGCAACGGCCCTAAATACTGGTACTGGATGGTACAGTTTGGATAACAATGAATCGATTACTCTGCAAGTTGAGAATATTGACAGAGTATGGCTTGATGCCACAGTGACGGGAGAGGGTGTAGAAGTGATCTACGAGAAACAATTACAAGCCTAATTAACTAAAAACATGCCCGAACCGTTTCCGGGGAATCCCAAACAATTGCAGGATATGCTGGATAGTCTTGATAACATCGAGATTCTTTTAGGTAGTGGTTCTAGTGGTCTGGCTCAATTAGAGGATTCTATTCATGTTTCTGGCGACTCAGGAATAATGATGTTGGGGGTTCGACAGGATACGCAATCTAATTTTGGGGCTGATGGTGACTATATACCGTTTAGTCTTGATTCAACTGGAGCTCTGCGTATTGCCGGTAGTATAACAGCTACGATTGCTACTGGAGATCTTGCTATTTCGGCAAATCAGACAACTATGATTACTCATCTTGCTGCGATTAAAACGGCTGTTGAGGTAGTTTCTGCTATAGGAACAGTCATTGACACTGTAACAACAGCTGGTACTAGAGAGCGTTTAGCTTCGGCTGGTTGTAAAAGGGTCACTATTCAGGCATTGGCAAGTAATACAAATGTTGTTACTATAGGAGATGTTAATGTTGTGTCAGCGGTAGATAGTACGCAGAGGGGAATAAATTTGTATGCTACTCAGTCTATAGTGTTAAATGTTAATAATACTAACCTTCTATATATTGATGCTCTTGTTAATGGTGAAGGTATAACTTATTTATATGAATCATAAAAAAATACTGAAATTATTTGTTATTAGCATGATGTTTTTGGGGGTGTTTGGTTTTCTTTTTATTGAAAAAACTAACGCGCAGGTGGGAGGTAATTTTTGGAAGCTAGTTTCTTCTCTTTTACAACCAAATGTTTCGACTTGGAGTATTTATGCTCCGTCTAATTTACGCTTTGATGGAGAGATTCAGCCAGACGGTTCAACTTGCGCTAATGGTGAAATTCTCAAAAAAACCGCTACCAATGACTGGGACTGCGCGTCTGATACAGGCGGTACATTTCCATTCACTGCCGATACTTATGGAGGACAAGTAGTCAACGCTACTTCCACAGGTCTATTCTTAAAAGGTACGCCCTTAGGACTTGTTGCTTCAACTACTTTTGCCACTAGAGCCACTACAACTTCGGCAACTACAACTAACTTTGCCGTCTCCTCTCTCACTTCGGCTTTACTCTTAACAGATGCCAATGGCTCTTTAGATGAATACGCAGGTACAACTTGCACTAATCAATTTGTTCGCGTTCTTTCGGTTCTAGGTGTAGCGACTTGCGCTACTGTAGGAACTGCCGATGTCGCAGGACTGGATGTTTCAGATGATACTAACTTAGCTGTTACCTCACCTATTACTCTTACGGGAGACACGGTTGGCTTTGATTTCTCTACCTCAAACACTTGGACTGGAGCCAATATCTTCAACAATATCACTAGAAGTACCACCACCTCTGCCACCTCGACCAACTTCTTTAGCACGACCGCTTCCACCACCAATCTTGCTATAGGTGGAGGGACACTTAGAATCTTCGGCACAGTTGGAACGGCTCTCTCTGATTTCTGCACCGCTATCACAGGTGGTGCAGGACTCTGTGATGGCTCAGATGACGGTGGAGCAGGGACTTCCGCTTTTGAAATAGCCACTACTACAGATATTGCAGTATCAGGATTATCATACTTCACTAATACATCAGGTCGGACTACTCTCGGAAGTGTCGCCACCACTACTCTCGCAGGAACTTCTAATCAAATATCTGTCTCCAATTCTCCTAAAGTTATCGGGGCTTCTGGTGCGGTCTTATCTTTTCCTAACACAGTCATCTTCCCTCAATATGCTTCTACTACTCTAGGATTCTCAACTGCTTATGCTTCTTCAACTCTCTATCACGGAGCAGGTCTAGCTTCTTGTGATACCACAACAGGTAAACTTCTTTGGACTAATGGTGTGTTCTCTTGTGGGACAGATTTCAATACGGGAGGTGGAGGTTCAGACCCATTCACTCATCCGTCAGCAGGCATATTCGCAACTACCACAAACTTTATCATCGGCTCTAGTGCTACCGCGTCTTCTACACTTATAGGCAATCTCAATATCACTGGCAACTCCACAACAACTCAAGCTACAACAACCAATTTCTTCTCTACTACTCTCACAGCCACTACGGGCTTCTTCACTAACTTATGGATAGGAGTTGATACTCTCGCAGAATACATTTCAGACACAGCAGGAGCGATGTGGACTGGAAATACCGAAACTGGCGGAGCAATAACTTATCAAGATGCTGATAACACAATAGACTTTGTATGCAACACAGCCACTTCAGGAGTTTTCGGATGCTTGGATTCCGCTGATTGGAGTATTTTTAACAACAAAGTTTCCTCAACCTCGATAGATGTTTCGTCAGAACTTATTGCTCTGGTAACAGATGAAGTGGGTACTGGCTTTCTAACTTTCAATGCCGCACCGAACTTCACAGGAGATGTAGGATTTGCCACCACTACAGGAACTTGGCCGTTGACTTCCTTTTCTTCAACTGAACCACAATTCTCACTCTCGGCAGGTACAGGTTTTGCGCAATGGGCTTTCAGAAATGCGGGAGGTAATCTGTATCTCTCTACTACTACAGTTGCGGGTACAGCAACTTCCACTCCTGCCGCCCTAGAACTTCGCAATTCTGGCACAGGTCTTGGCATAGCCACTTCCACATTCTCGTCTTCCGTTCTTGGATTAGGCACGACTGGCTCAACTAATGGTACAACGACTATAGCCGCAGGAAAACTTCAATTTGACGGCTATAACACAGATGGAAGTAGGATATGTATGTATGTAGTTACCACCACTCTTACTATTCAAAGCGGAGCATGCAATCAATAACATGAAAAAGCTAATTATATTATTGGTCTTAATAGCTTTTGGGATTCCAAGTCCTATCTATGCAGAAAGAATGTACACTACTGGATTTGAATGGGGAACAATAACGACAAATGTCGATTTTACAGTAATAGATGCTGGTTTTAACATAGGCACAACGACTCGTAGTGGTTCCTCATCAATCGTGTTTGACCCTGCAGTGAGTAACCAAAATCTATCCTTTAACTATACAGTGGCAACTTCAAGTATTCAATATGCACGGGTCTACTTTAGATTTTCCACCTTTCCATCAACCGATACTACAATAATGGTTTTTAGAACATCAGGTGGAACTGCTATTTGTTTGATTGATTTTGATGCAGCAAATCTAACTCTAGAACTCCATAAGGGTGATACGGCGCAGGTTGGTTCTGATTCTGCTACTTTGTCTCTAAATACATGGTACCAAGTTGAGCTCAAATGCCAAGACGATGGGACAACCAATGGTTTACCTTTAGAAGCACAATTAGATGGGACAAGTTTTGCTAGTGGTACAAATGTTGTTACGGGTTCAATTACAAGCATGCAGATTGGAACTCATATAGACATACCAACGATGTATATGTATATTGATGATGTCGCAATAAATGGTGCGGGTGGTTCTGTCCAGAACTCTTGGCCTGGAACAGGAAAAATAGTTCATATTCTACCAAGTGCAGCG
>Ga0208957_1000219_pt1 | contig 49930 bp, 80 predicted proteins | sample RifOxyA1_FD_184029 | JGI IMG/M metagenome (GOLD analysis project Ga0208957, IMG submission 184029) | Groundwater microbial communities from Rifle, Colorado - Rifle Oxygen_injection A1 (SPAdes) | ecosystem: Environmental > Aquatic > Deep subsurface > Groundwater | place: Rifle, Colorado, United... | reverse complement strand
AAACTTGAGTTCTGGCTTTCATATATGTTATTTGCTGTGTCGTTGCAATACCATTTCCAATTGACTGTTTTACCACAGTTTGCTGTAACTCCGTAGGTAACATTGACTGACTGGTAATAATGGGGAGATGTATAATTATTCTGTGAATAGTTTTTAAAACTTCCAGTGCCATTATCTATGCTAAAGATTATTGAAGATATATTACTCTCATCAAAACATTCAGTTGAAAACCAGATAGTCCTATTTTCAGTGGTTCCATTGGTTGCATTAGATAGAGAAAATCTGTTATCTGGCATTCCTATGTCTACCCATGGATAAGAATAATTTGCATAATACCAAGACTGGGATAAACCTTCATCATCGCTCCAAAAGAAGTATTTTAAGTCTCCTCTTGGCTTGTTAAAGACAGGATAAGAGCTGCCCATCTGGTGCATTCCTTCCAATGATTTTGTTATATCACTGCTATCCTGAATTTCAATTAAAGTTGAATATGATTCACCACCATTACTGCTGTTCCAATACCATACGCTGAAATCTGCTGTATTATCATCGCTTAAAAACAAAGCTCTGACTGAATTTGGATTATCAATAACAATATCAGAATATTTATCGGTTACTCCTTGCTGTATAACCTGTGATGTCCATGTAGCTCCGCCATCAGAAGAATTTAGGAATGCAAGACCATTTGTCATCACACTGATTTTATTTTGATACACAAACAGTTTATCATTTCTGTCTATTGCAAGGCTAAATGAGCTAATCACTCCATAACCATCTAGTGTACTCATCAATGTTGAAGTTGCGTTTGGGTCATCACTCATGGTAAAGTTTGAATGGTATACAAATAAAGAAGATGTATCATTTCTTTCTGTGATAATATGGATTACATTATTACTATCTGCTTCTATATCGCATGGAGTGTTAGGTGCTCCATATGTGGTAATATTTGCTGCCTTCCATGTAATTCCATCAGAAGAATTTGCCCAATATGCTATCTCGCCATTAGATATATAAGAGTTAGGAACTAAGCATAAATGATAATTGTCTATTTTATCGGTTGCAATACTATAAGTAAAAGACGTTGCCCTAAGCCCTGCTAAGTTGGATATGTTTGTTGCAGCTGAAAACGTTTGTCCAAAATCATCAGTATATCTTGAATATACATTATTTTCGGTTTTATTTGTATAGACTATGACTATTCTTCCTCTTGAATTTATTGCTGTTGTTATATTGTCTATCAATCCATCGGCAAATTTAAAATTGCAGGAAAAAGTATTTGTGTCTGCAAGACTGGTATTGCAAACCCATCCATTTATTGCCAGGAACATTCTTCCAGAGCCATTCCTTACAATTGAATCCATTGAAACATCTGTCTGCTTGTCTGGTGGTTTTTGGTCAAAGTCGTTAAATAGTTTAACTGCAAATGTCAAAGCGTCACCGCCAGCCATGTGTTTATAAACAATGTCCTGGCTTTCATTCAACTGCCCAAAATCAACCCTGAATGTGACTGCTGTCTTGTTTGTGTTCTTTTGTCTTATAATAAGTAGGACATCATCCATATTATAGTTGGTATTGTTCTTTTTGTAAGTCAATCCGAATAACTGGCTGCCGATGTAATTGTCTCTTGTTTCTCCTATTTCTTTAAAGATAATCTCATACATTCCCTTTTCGGTTGACAAGTCATATTTTGTTTTGTTGACATCTTCATTGCTCGAGCCATTCAGAGGGTAAACATCATCCTTGACCATCAGAATATCATTTTCTTCCGTATTGTTTAGATTATGATTGTCAAGTTTCCATTCAAACCTCACGTTGTCATACTTCTTTGTGCCCATGTTAATTATTCTTAATTTATCTGTTGTAAGCCTTATGCTGTGGTTATAAAGGAAATAAATCAGCTTAATCCTAATATTGTTGTTTAACGCATTAGTGTTTGCTGTGCACTCTAATCTGCTTAAATTGCCATATGTTTCATTCTCATCTAATCCGTCTGGCTCAGTTGTATTGACACAGTCCCAAGCCAAATCCTCACCATTGAGAAATTCTGAGCTTTCATTTTTGTAGAACTTAAAATTCATCTTGTTGGAATACCATGAATTAACAACACTTGTGCAATTGTCTTTAGGGCACCACCCTATCATTGTGCCATTTTTTATATACCATTCATTTTGGTAAGATTCAAAGTTCCAGACTCCATTTGGAAGCTGTTGAAGAAATGCTTGATCACTGGTAACTATTACAGAAAATATTAAAAATACGCATATAGCTACAAAGATATTTAGATTAATTCTAATATAATTCCTATTTGTAAATATAATTTTTATCTTTTTCATATTTACTGATCAAAAACTTTTCTAATAATAACAATCATAATACCCACAAACAAACATATTCCTAAAAAATACAATAACGTTGGTATCTTTTTAACTATAAAAGATTTTGAAGCACCAGATTTTTGATTATCATAACTTACTACTACCTTAAAATAATATTTTCCATAATCTTTTACATTTAAAGATAAATCACTAATCCAACTATCTGAAGATTTTATTAGTTTTGCTCCACTACCATAATCAATATTTGTTACTTCTCCACATTGTTCATTAAAGTTTGATGCAATACAATAGATATATTGATATTCATAATCAATATTCCCTTCATTTGTTATTATAACATTTGAATTAATTATAGGATAATTATTAGTTTCTATTGTATTAATTTTAACTTGTGTATTTTTACTTACTAAATTCCATTTTTCTGTATATTGTTTAGTTATACCATTTATTGTTAATGAAATTAATGAAGACCATTCTCCAGACATAGAAGTTGGTGATGTTGTATAAACATATTGCCATTTTTTTTATTCTTTCATCTGTTTTTACTGTAAGACATTTACACCAAGAAATATGCTCCTTCATATTAAATCACCTAAAACACCTATAGAAATAATTACAGCCACAGCTAAAAATAATATAAGTTTTTTATTTACGTTTAACAATTTTCTGTCCTCTTTTTATGAACAGTTTTTTGAATACCTCTATTTTCTCTTTTACAAAAATAGTAATATACACTTATATATAAATGTTTGTATTTTCAACCTTCAATATACTTTTTTAATAAATCATGTGCATGATGTACAAGTTTTTCTCGTTTCCCTTCTCGTTCATGAAATATAGATAATACTAACATAAAAGTACTGTAAGCAACGATTAAAGGAATCACTATTATAACAAATACAAAACTAAAATAATAACTTGCTTTTTCTTTTACTTGCATGTTTTGATATTCTTGTATAGTTGCTTCAGGGTCTTTTAAGTATTTTTCATGAGCAATTATGTTACTATAAGCTCCACCTAAATGTCCTAAACTAATGTATAAAATCCCGATAATACCAATAAAAAGCTTTGGATAACTAAATGCAGTATAAGCAATTTTAAACACAAACCAACTGATTATTATTGTTAAAATAACCAATATAGTAACACTATGAGTTAGCAAAATAATAGGATTTGATTCAGCAATCCTAAAAATTGGTGATTTTAATGCTGTATATAAGTCTATAATTGTTGTTAGCATTAGTATGCTAAATAAACTAGTATATATTATTTTCTCTTTTTTACTTAGATTACTAAACTTAATATCTGTATTTATTGATTTCATTATCCACCAGTTAACTTATAGTTTTCTTCTCCTTTTTCATTAATAGAAACATACATAACAGTACCTTCATTAGTATTTTGCCTGTTTATTAACAACAACCCTTTTTCTGTTAAAATATCCAGAAAAACATGCAAGTTAGAAACATTCATCTTTAACTTTCTTGCTAATAATGTCTTGCTCATTTTATTATACTTGTTTTCAAACAACACCTTTAATATATTTTCTGTTTTCTTGTTAATACTTTCTTTTGTATAAAATTTTGTTATGTCGATATTTATCACCTTATATTCTTTAAATCTATTAATGCAGAATTAATATCAGACGATATTTTATTGTCTTTAAAATTATAAAAGTTATTTTCACTAATTACATTATAAAGAGTTTCAAATACTTCAAATGCATTCCCTAAAAACCTTCCTCCTTGTGGCTCTATTAATATCATAGAATCCATGTTATATACATTTCCTATACCAACAACACAATGACCAGTACCAGTTTTCAATTCACCACAAACATTATATATATCAACATTTGAGTATAAATAACCATTTCCTGGTTTTAGTTGTACTTTATCTTCGCCGTATTGATTAATTATACTTCTTAACCAAGCAACATAAAAATTAGCAAAGTCTTCACAATCACCTTTTCTCATACTCCAAAACTCATTTATATCAAATATATTGTCACCTTTTCTACCTCCAGTAAGAGTAGCATCATTTTCATACTGAAATTTAAAATCAGAAAACATCATTTTACCCATAATATTTAAATCAATAACAAACATACCATCATATTCTGTTATATAATCAGTTTTATATACAGCATTCATTTCTGTTATAAGATTATTATTTAACTGTGCATTATCACTTACCCAAGATTCAAGATTATATATTGTATTTGAAATTTCAGCAACTTGAACTTTAACTTGTGCAACTTGTTGATTAGCAGAAGTTAACTCTGTTTGTGTTGTTTGTAATGTATTTTGAGTATTTTGAAGATTATAATTTGTTTTTTCTAAATCAAATTCCGTATCACTTAATTTGGTTTCTGTGATTTCTAAGTCACGTTCCGTATATCTTAATTTATTTTCTGTACTTGTTAATCTTATTTTTGTTTCTGGTAATTCTTCTTTAGTGTTTTGCAAGTTAGATTCTAAATTAGTAATTTCTCTTCCTAATAAGGATATTTTACTATCTCTATCTTGAATTGTTTGATCTCTTTTGATACGCAAACCTTTTTCATAATTATACCAATAGTTATATTGATAAATAACTACACCTGAAGCAGATAAAAATAAAAATAAAATAATTAATGGAATTATAAATTTTTTATGTTTGCATTTTTTCAATTTAATCTCAGATATAGTATTGTCATCTATCATTTTAATTCTCCATATTGTTCTTCTTTTTTTACCATTCTAAGATTTCTTTTAATTATTTTATCAGCAACTTCAGAAGGATAATTCTTTTTTAAGAGTAAATGAAACAATAATTGATTTTCTCTTTTTTCAATATCCACATCTAAGTCATCAAAACGTTTTTCGTTTATTAAAGTTAGTTGTGATGTTATCCAAATAACCAAATCATTATTATCTAGATTTCTTGCTTCTATAATACAACCATTAAGATATTCCTTTATTAGTTCAACAGTTTTTTCATCCCTTCTAAATTCTTTATATAACCATTTAAATAAATCCCTTTTAATTTGTTCTGATAAATCTATTTTTTTTCTTGTCATTTTATAAGTATTTTGTTCTAATTTTTTTTTTGTTTCCTTAACAGTAGGTGTATCAATAATAGCTATATTAAGATTATCTTTGTTATAATTTTTAATTATACTGTTAATAAAGTCTGATTTTGATTTAAATACTTTCTTGATTTTATTATCTTCAAGTATTTTTTCAGCTTCATTATTTAAGTTAAAACTTTTTATTGCCATTTTATTAATTAATAATTTTTTACTCTTTTACTAAAACTATTATTAAGAGCATTTTTATTAATTAATAAACACTAGGTCATATATAAACTTTTTCTTTTTACTAATTTAAAAACTTTTTAACAGTGGAGGTTTTAATTTAAAACCTAAATAGGAATTTAAACTTTATTTAAAAGCCTTTTAACAGTTTTTATTCTCTACATCCTCGATTTCTTGGATTAATAAACAATATTTACATAGACTATTTCTAAGGTTGCAATTATATTCATCGTTATTATGTATCTCCTTTAATTCATTCTTAAAGTCAATTATTGTCTTAATCTCAATATCTAATCCTAATTTGATACCTTGAAAGCTGTATAGCTTTTTAATTTCTTGTAGTCTCTTTGCTGTATTTGTTGTTAATTCCATTTTTAGCCACCTAAAGTAAGATTTTCATTTAGATATTCTCTGTTAAAATTATCCAATAAAAAGTAATTGTTAAAGTAAAACTCATTACATGTTTTGTTAGCAATAATCCAAATATTAAATTCTGAATAACATAACTTGCTGTTTAACCTTCCATTATATAGTGAACATTTTATAGGGTGATATAAAAACAACTTACCATTATTGCTAAGATTTGCATACACAGGAAACTTAGTTATTAAAGCATTATATTTGTCAACAGTTGTTTTGTTATAAATACCAACATAGATTTCATCGTCACTGCAAAATATCATCCTTATATCAAATTTAAACAAGGTATCTTCACAAGTTGGACATCTTTTTTCTGAAACATTTTTCATTTCCGAAAATATAACTTCTAAAGCATCTTTAACTTTATGACAAGTTCCATTAACACAATAGCATGTTGTAAGATTTAAACCCATTTCTTTACAAATAGCTTGGTTTTTTTCTATTTGTGTATTACTTAAAGGTTTATAATACAACAAGCTGACACTAATTATAATTAGACCTATAAGAACAAATACTAGAAAAGCTACAACAATAACTTTAATACTATCTGAATCTGTCATTTTGTATTCCTCTTCTTTCACTAATCAAAGCATTTAACAATACTTTTATTACTACTATATCATCTTTTACTTTGTTTAATTCTTCTTTAAAATCCATTAGTCTCTCAAAATCATAGTGTATATTTAAAGAGTTTTGTTCTGTAATAGTAATTAATTTTTCATAACCATTCAATCTTTTCATAAAAGCTTTTATCCAAATATCTAGTTCTTGTTTTAAAACTTCTGGTTTTACTTCCATGTTGTTCTTGAAATTGTTTTAGCTGATTGTATACTATTTCTTGTTACTTTATAAATGTTTCTTTTATAGTTATTACATAATAAAAAGTAATATTGTAAATTTTGAAAAGCATAATAACCACAAACTTTAATACCATTAAATAGTCTTAATTTAATAATGTCTCCTTTTGTTGGTCTATAGTTTTTCCAGATTTTTTTCATCTATGTTCTCTCTGATATGATAACTTTACATTAACCGCCAACCTCAAGTAATAACTAACGTCAGTTTCTCCTTCACTTCTTTTAACCTCTCTTTTAACTATCTCTGTTAAATCATCTAATGGTTTCCTACTTGGTAATTTATATTCTTTTGCTAATTCATCTAGCCATCTACAATATACAACATACATATCATGAGTCATTTTTCTTAGTAATTTACCTTTTCCACATTACTTTCATTCTTACTTTCTTAGCTCTTTTGTATTTCTCTTTGTTCTTTTCTATGTGCTTTTTACAATATTTTGAATCTTCATCAGCAAATTCTGTACAACAGACACATTCTCCTTTCATTATCTTCTCAGAGTATTTTACCCTCCTTGCATAAATCCTACTTAATCTTCCTGTTGACATTATTTTACAAACCTCTTTAAGATTATTCAATACTTTTAAGTCTCCTTAGATCTCTAATTTTAATCCATGACATTTTGGACTGCGTAAATAAAACAATGGAACGTTAAACTTATCAGCTATTCTTGAGGCTTCAACTAAAACAAAATTATTCTTTGTTCTGTAATCTGCTATTATTCCGTCCATTTTCAACCTCTTTCTGGAGTTTTTCTTTGATTTCATGATATGATTTACCACCTTTTAAGAAACCATATTTTACTATTGCTTCTGAATTGTGTATAAATAATATCATCTCCTCTGCGAGTTGTTTTCTGCCTTCTTTGAATCTTTCGATTAAAGAATCTTGAATTAATTGCCTAAAATTTTCCCCATCATTTTCATCTGTGTCAATTAGATGAGGATAACTATTTCCAGCCCACTTTTTTATGAATTTGTTAAATTCCTCAATGATTTCTTTGTCTTTCATATCTTCCTCACCTTAATTGATTTTGGTTTTTTGAAATATAACTTACAGTTATAACAATAATAGTCTTCGTCCCTAAATCTAATTAAGTCACTTTCACATTTACGACAAACAGTTATGGTGTAGGTTTTCACTTCTTCACACCTATCAAAATATCCTCAATCAATTTAGTAAACTGACTGAGTTTTTAAAAGTTACTTCTTTGTTCTGTCTTTAATTCAGCTATCTTTTCAGCAATTGACTTATTTCTTGCTTCTGTTGTTCTCTTTAAGTACACAATATCCAATGCTTTCTTTAGTTTATTGTCTTCAGCCATTTCTATACCTTATTTTAGCATATAATATGTTCGTTTATCTCTTGTCATTACTTGAATGTTATGCATAGTTAACAAAACACTTTTAACAGTAATAGCATTTGAGTTTACATTTCTTGCAATTTCATTAACTAGTGCCGGAGTACCATTACTAAGAAATACGGTAATTTCTTTTGTTAGTTCTTTTCGCATTTCTAAGTCTTTAGGCCTTGTCATTTTTTATTCCACCATCATATTATGATGCTATATAATCAGTGCTGTATATTTTTCCAGTTTTCATACATATTTCATATAGGTTAGTTCTTAATGTTGTACCAACAAATCTATTTTGTGAATATTCATCAACTCTTTTTTTGCACTCTGAACTTTTTATATATTCAGAAATACTGTATCGATCTAAATCACAAGTATCTTCATAATAATGATAATTACTTTCATAGTTATTTTCTAATATTAGTTTTATTGGTAATATTATAACAAATAATAATGTTAATATAAACATTAGTATAACAATACAGAACATAAATGTTGTACCATTTACATATTCTCTATCTTCTTCTTGTTCCTCTATTGTCATTTTTTACCTAAAATAATGTTACCTACAATTATATTGTCATGATGTAATTGGTTTGTTATATCTCTAATGTCTTTTATTATTCTTCTAAGTTTTGTGTTTTCTAATCTTAAATTAGATATTATATCTTCATATTCATCATTTTTAATAATTTGAAGTCTTCTTGGTGTTTCCTGAAATAACTTAAAACGTGTTTTTGACATTTATTCATCCTCGAAATATTTGTAATTACTTCTTGTTAATTTATCTTCATTATGAAAACAATAAGCACATATAATAGTGTTGTTATAGTGCTTCCATCCATGTTCTACAAATCTATTGCATTTAGAGCATTTCATTCTTCATGTTTTAATAAAATATTTCTAGACCACATTTCTTGCATTTAGCTGTAACTTTATTAACAATGATAAACTCATCACATTCACAATTATCACAAATTTTACTAATTTTTACAACTTTTCCTTCTTCAACCAATTATATCACCATTTATATTTTGTATTAACTTATAGTAGCTACATTCCATCCCATATAATTTATCAACGGTTCATATGTCTTAAATTCATCAAAATCTTCTTTAGTAACCTTATCTCTATTATTTTTTAATGCAATAGCCTTTAATATTGTTTTAAGCATAATTGTTAATCTTATTCCATAACCTTCAACTCTTTGTGCTTGTATTTTATTTCTTGCTATTATTGTAATCATTTCATGTATTTCTTTATCATCATAAATTATATTCTTTGGCTCTTTTGGTAAATCTATTATTTCATCTTCTTTATCTAAGTATCTACCATCAAAAATTTCATCAAATATGTTATTTAAATAGTCATCTGAATAATTATATCTTAAAACTAAAAATCTACTTAAAAAACCAAAATCATTCATTGTTGGTTTCTTTTTATTATACATTTGTTCAGTCATAGATGTTATTACACCAGCCTTTACTTTTTCTTTTTTAACATTATCATCAGATTTAAACTCAATACCTCTGTTTATATAAGAACCAATATTTGTTATTCCTTCTTCAGTCAACACATTTAAAAAAGTCATTGTTCTTTCCATTGTTGATTTTGATTTAGCCAAAACTACCAAAAAATCTGGAATAACTATGTGTTTGACTTTTATTCCTCTTTTTATTAAAGGAATAACTTGTTGTGCTATTCCCCATGCTGTTATATCTGTTAATTCAAGAGTTCCTTTGTTTGTTACTATTCTCCCTATTAAAGAAGATTTTCCAGATTCTGGTTTTCCAACAATTATACAACTAACAGCTTTTTCATTCTCGATATATCCTGTTAAAAGTAAAATTTTTATAAAACTTTTGAGTGTTTCCATTTTTACCATTTTTCACCTATTACTTTATCTTTTTTTAGGTTTTTATAAACTAATATAATAAAGTAAAAAACCTTCTAAAAACAAAGTGTAATAGGTACTTATATATAAATGTTTTTATTTACCTACATAAAAGTACGAATTTTACGTATGAAATTTTCAAAAATACTTAAAACCTTTAATTATTTCCTAGCACACTTCTCACTACAATATTGATTACCTTTAAAATAGATAATTTCATTTTTCAAAGACTTTTTACATCTTTTACATTTTTGTTTTATGAACATTTAGTCACCTTTCTTGATAACATCTTCAGCTGTAAACTTAATACTTGTCATTAATGTATGTAAAGCTTTTAATAAAGTTTTGTTGTTCTGTAACAATTCTCCTGCTACTCTTTGTAGCAAATAAAAATTATCTGTTGTGTGAATTGCTTCTTCAATAGCTGGTAATTTTATTGCTATGTCTTGCATTGACTCTACGAATTGTGGATATAGGTTTAAAATACCATCAACGTTGTCATGTAGTTTGTTGTTCATTTTATACCTTTAAAATAAAAAATATAAACCAGTACATCTAAGCCAAGTTAAGGACTGATTATCTACAGGTGATTTCGCATTTGGCGATGTCAATAACTTAGTTGCTTTATACTGGTTTATATTATTTGTTTCTTGTTTAACAACAGTTTTAATTGAGCATAAAGTTGGAATGCTTCATGTTCTGAAAGTGCTATATTTTTTACAGATGTATTTTTGTTTTTTTCTTGTATTATCCAAACGTTACAAAATAGTGGTGTTTTTCCATCTGCTAACTCAACATTTATTATTCTATCTGTCATTTTACCCCTTTCTTGAATTTTATTGGTGCATTTGCTCTCTCACTTTTGTTTGTTTCCAATTCAGGACAAGAGTATATATAGTTATAACAAATGCAAATATCCCATATACTAAAGTAAATACCATTGTATTTCCTGCCATTTCAGGTGTTAGCGCTACCATTTTTTCCTCCTCCACAACTAGGACATTCTTCCAAATCATACCCATCTATCTGTTTTGTTAAACTTTTAATTTCTCCTTTTCAGTCACATTTTAAACATATTTTATTCTTTGTTTTCATCAATACACCTTTTATCGGATTTAGCGGCAATTAAGCTCTCTTGATAAGGAAAAAAGTCCGAAACAGTTTTTAGTTCATCTAGTTTACAGGCTTTCTTTATAAGTCCTATCTTAGTTTCAACTAACTTAATTTCTTTGGCGATTAATACCATTTGGAATGGAACATCAAAACCTATTATAACCATCTTTTGCTGTTCACTTAATGGGTAAAATTTATCAAATGTATGGGCATTTTGTCTAACTGTTAATGTCCCAAAGAAACGATTAAACAAAACATTTGCCCTAATTGATTCTAATGTTTTTAAAGATTGTTTACATTTTGAGCTTATCTTGCCTAATCCATTTGAATTAAGTAATGAATCCCATTCATAATCAGAGCCTATATCATATAAATCTCTTTTGTAGGTGTATTTTGTAATGAAAAACTCACCATTTTCTAAAACTCTTATTACTCCAACATATTCTGGCAACCATTCAGGCTCTTTCTTTTTATGCAAAACTAGATAGACACTTTCAAATACAAATGAGTAGGCTTGTAATTGTTTTGCTAATCTATCGAATGTATCGGTATCACCTTTTATTTCAAAACCAATCATCTCATAACTTTTTTCTTTTCCAACAATCAAATCAAAAGGATTCTCATTTGAGCTAGTATGGTTTCTTTCTGAATTAATTAAGTATCCTTTTGATTCATAATACTTTACTAGAATACCCCGTATATCATCGCCAGTTAAGTTCTTATCTTTCTTGACTTTTTTCAATACTTCTTCTCTTTCTTCATCCTTATATAAATATTTTGCATCATCCATTTTTTTCTCATTGTTTCGGACTTTTTAGTCAACGTAAGTGATTGAGCCTAATGTCAGCTTATTAAACTCTCCTGTAAAGGAAAAACGGTTTCCCCCGTCGTTCCGTTTAGTTGGGTTTGTTGTAGTCTTTCGTTTATTATCTTGATATATTCTGGATTAATCTCGCAACCAACAGATTCATATCCCATCTGTTTAGACGCTATTAGGAAACTTCCACTTCCAGCAAATGGGTCAAATATTTTATCTCCTTGTTTTGCAAACTTCTCTAATATCCACCTGCCAAGAGCAACTGGTTTCTGTGTAGGATGAACTCGCTTTTCTTTCCAATTCATTTGTTCTTGTAACATACCTGCCCATCTGAATTTAAATTTTCTAATTGCTTTATCAAATGAACACCAAGCAAGTTCACAGTCAGCAAAATCATTTTCTCCATTATCCTTGTCCCATACAATCCAACAAGATGAATTTCTTAAATATTCTACAAAATAATTACCGCCAAAGATTATCTGATTTTTAGATACCCTTAACATTTCTTTAAAATAATTAGCAGATGGTATGTTTTTATCCCATTCACATTTTCCATAATCTTTGGCTATTGCTAATTTAGACCTACTTGCATTTTTACTATGAATATCTAAACCATACGGGGGGTCTGTTATGATTAAATCAAAGTATTTATCTGGCAGTTTTTTCATTAACTCCATACAATCCATTTCATAAATTTTATTTGTTTGTATCATAGTCGTTTGGGGGATTTTTTAAGTTTTAATTGAGCCTAATGATTAGTTTAATTTAGCGGAGCGAAGCGGAGTTGAATTAAACGGTAATTCAACGACTCTGTTAGGAGTAAAATTTCCTGCCTTTTTCTTTTGATAATACTCCTTCTGATATGCCTTGTATTTGTCTGACTTCTGATATGCCTTCTTATACGCCTTCCGAAGCTCCAAATTTAGATTTAGCTTCTCTTTTGCAGGTTCAATGCTATCATAGAGCTGAATCCACCACTGCTCCACTATTGCCTTTGTTTCTTCCATTGTCGTAAGTAGGAAATTTTAAGTCCATCCTCAGACGGATTTCGTTGAATGTCAGCAGCTAATTATATCCCCTTCGCTTTGCGAAGGCGTAAGAGTTTCAAAAACCAAGACTATATTTTTTCTTTCTAACGATTTTTTGGGCTTTTTATTTATGCATTTCTGGGTTTTTGAAATTGGATATAATGTCAGCGTTAAGAGAAGTTCGCCCCCTCTTTATTCGCTGATGAATCGTGAGGCGAATTTGGGGAATCCGCAGATTCCCTCTTAACGCTTATTAAACTCTCCTTAGGAAAATCATCCGCAGATGATTTAGTAAAATTAGTCCCCCCGTCGTTTAGTATCTTTTGGTTGCCTTTTCGTATTTCTTTAAGAACTGACATTGTAAATGCTTCCCTATCACTCTTAATACTATCTTCTGCTATCTTACAGTATTCAGGATTTAAGTCAATTCCGACATAACTTCTACCCAATCGTTTAGCCACTAATAAAGCAGTTCCAGCTCCTGCGAATGGGTCTAAAACAATTCCACTTGAGAAACCTGCATTACAACCACAATCTGTTAATCCGATTTTTTTATAAATAATTGATTGTCTATATTTTGATAAGTCTGAATTATGTAATCCTTTATTGGGGTCAATTTCAGTTCCACTTTTACAATTACCAACATCATCTCCTGGTCTTGTGTTTGTTCTTTCTGAACTATCTATAATACTTTCTCTTGGTTTTCCGCATTTATTACAAATAAATTCAGGACATCCTGATTTTATTGGAGTTTCACATAGTTCTACTGGAAATGTGGCAAAGTGTGATTCTGAAAATGGTTTTGTGGTTATAGTCCATACAGTCCTTTTGTTTCTACCATCTTTATGAACCCCCCTTAACTCTCCCCTATTAAGTTTGCCTTCCATATCATCATATCCCACATTCTCTCCTAAGTAAGATATGGAATATTGTCCTTCTTTTAATTTATTTGATGTTCTTGCTCTACACGCCCTTTCAATACTTATTTCCTTGTGTGGTTCTCTTTGTGTTTCAAACCAATATCGTCTATTCTTTACAAAGAAGAATAGGTATTCAAAATCTACCGTAAATCTGTCATCTACGCTTGAAGGCATACAGTTTGGTTTGTGCCATATAATCACATTTCTTAATACCCAACCCCTATTCTGCATTTCAATACTAAACCTTGCAGGGATGTTACATAAATTCTTTTGCTCTAATTCATCTCCACTCTTTAATTCATTTCCCGTTGCTAATCCTTTTAACTCGTTTCTATCTTTACTACCAAGATTATCATTCATAAATTTCCCACCACTAATTGAGTAATAAGTATCTCCAAGATTAACCCAACAAGTTCCGTCTTTTCTTAATACTCGTTTTACATCATCAAAAATATCGCAAAGTTTATTTATGTATTCTTGAAATGTTTTTTCTAAACCTAACTGTCCTTTTATCCCATAATCTCTTAACGCCCAATATGGCGGAGAAGTCATAACACAATTTATAGATTCATCAGGAAAATTCTTTAAAACCTCTTGTGCGTTTCCATTATATATTTTGTTTATTTCCATCGTCTTTTCGTGGGGACTAATTTTATTGAGTTTAATGTCAGCGCGCTTATTAAACTCCCTTCCGCAGAAGGTTGCGATAGCAAAGTATTTGAAAAATGGTGTATATTAGTTTGATTAAGTCGTAAGTTTATCAGGGGGATATATTCATTATCTTTTTCAGAGCCGACCCACCGCCTCTGTAGTTGTTGACAAGCAAGAGGCACAGTTCCAGAACCAACAAATAAATCTACTACCAAATCGTTTTCTTTTGATGAAGTTTCTATAATTCTTCTAATCAAAGCGATTGGTTTTTGGCATGGATGCACACAATCTTCTTGAGATGAAGTTATGTTGTAAGTCCAAACATCAGTGTAATTCTTTTTAGGATTAAATGTCCTCCTCTTCTCTTCATACTCCTTTTTGAATATTTCATACTCCTTTTTGAATATTTCATACTCCTTTTTGAATATTTCATACTCCTTTTTGAATATTTCATTATTTATAGATTGTAATTTCTGATATATCTCTTTAGTTGGAAATACCCATTGTGAATAGGTAAAATAGTGCCTTGAAACTACCGACTTTGTATCACTTATCTTGTTCATATACTCATTAAATTGCTCATCGGTTTTAAAACAGAAATACTCTTTAATCTTCCTTTTCTGTTCTAACATATACTCAATAATCGGTGTAAATATCTTTACATTCTCAGCGTAACAATCATTCTCTAAATTCCTGTTTCTACTTTCTTTTGAGTAGAATAATATCCTTTCGGTGATAGGGCTGTAACATCTAAACTTATCCCATCCCTTGATAGCCATATTATTAGGTTTTACCCAAGTGATGTTATTCTCAAGATTAAGCCCTAACTTGTCCATTACTATTTGAACATAAGCACAATTTTTATCATCTTGAAAAATATAGATGCTACCATTCGGTTTTAATATCCTTTTTACTTCTGCGAGCCATAACTTACACCAATCTAAATAATCATCAAAAGATTCCCATTGTTTATCCCATTCATATCTATTTCCAAGATGGTCAGTTACCATAACCTCAAAATAAGGTGGGTCGGCAATAACTAAATCTACTTGAGAATCTGGAATCACTTTTAGTAAATCCATACAATCCCCCTGATAAACTTTATTGATTTCCATTTTTCAAATATTGAGTTTAATGTCGGGATTCAAATTCCTTTTCCGTAAGGAAAAGCTCGTCAGGAACTGACGAGAGTAATCCCGATAGGGATTATTGAATTTAATCCCTATTAGGCGTGTCCAATAGGACTAAAGCCCAACGACTATTTTTTATTCTTGATTGTTTCTTCAATTACTTTTAAAGCATCATCTGATAATTTATATTTTTTCTTTAATTCTTCAGCTTCTCTTTCTGTTACTGGATTCCAATAATCAGCACAAAACAGCTTTTTCTTTTCATCCATTATTTTCCATCCATGAAATATATGAACTCGCATTTCACCATTTCCAAAATCCCCTTTTCTAAATACTGCTATATCTGGTTGTTTTTTCCTGCAATTTTGTAAATGATAAATCTGTTTTCTTAACTCCTTAATTTTATTTTCTATTTCATCACTATTTATTTCCCAAGTATAATCTCTATCTTTATGTTTGTAAACATCATCTGGTAACAATATTTCTTTCATCTTATTATCCTCCGTTGGGCTTTAAGTCGGCGTTAGCCGATTACGCTTAATGTTGGGCCAATTAAGCGAAGTTTTAATTTCGTTTAATGGAATTGTTAAATTGTGGTTGTGAACCACAAGCGAACAATCCGATTTAATGGCAATTGTCCGCCTCACGATTAGTGAGTTTAAGTTTTTTTGTGGGTTTTGTTCGTTATTAATTCTCTATATACCTCATCAAATTTGTGTAAAAAATCTACAGCATTACTACATTCTTCCGACCAAATACTTTTTAAATCTTCTAATGTCTCTAATGTTGCTTCTATTTTTACATCAGCAATATCATACTCTTGTTGTATTCTACTCCATTCTTGAGCAGTAGTATTCGCATTAATAGATGGATTAGCTAAAACAACTTTAGCAAAGTCACTACCTTTCTTTATAATCTCTTGTGTCTTATTACACAACCCAACCATTCTTCTAGTTATCTTTCTTTCCATTTTAACTTCCGTTAGCCCACAAAAAAATTGCGGACAATGTTTGCGATTCATAAGACGTATGAGCCTTTATGAACCGTATTATCTAACTGCGAATATGTTTTATAATTGCAATTGTCGGATTCCGTTAGGAATAAAATCCCGAAACCGTCCATTGTATATCTTGTATTTCTGATTCTTTGTGACCATCAGATAAACATTTCAAACACCTCTTTTCTTGATTCTTCTGTTTCTAACTTATCTAATTCCATATAGACTTTAATGTGGTTCTTTCTCAACCACCTATACACTTTCTTTAATTTATCTTCTGCTTCACACATTTTAGTAGGTAGGGGGTTTTAAGTTCCGAAGGGATTGGATATAATGTTTCCGATTTCAAGAATGTTTTAATTTAGGCGTTGCCGTCTTGAAATCGGAATTATCGGCTGTGGTTTTTTCATCTTTTCCTCTTTACATTGAGGACAATCTGGTTTACATTTGAAATCAAATGGGTTCTGCTTCCTTAAATCATGCGTTGTTATCATTTATACCTCCTTGGCGATTGCTGATAATGGATAGTTTTGGGAAGTCCAAAGGATTTACTAAAATCACAATTATGCAATAGTAAACCCAAAACAGACTACCAATTTTCACTTCTTTCTATCTTTAATTTCATAAATCTTTTTTTTTTGATAATTGTAAATCCATTCAAAGCATTAACTCTATAATTTTTACATAGAGAACAATATCCTAATTCTCCTTTAAATTCTCCTCTTTCATTTCCTTTTGAGACACCCATATATTCCCACTGATGTTGGTTTCTTCTTCTTCTCATATTCTCATCTACTTTTTAATTTTGTAAACAAATTTTTAATAAGTTTTTCTTCTTCGTGACGTTCTAGTTCTATTTCATCTATATACTTCCTGATATGAAGTTTGTTTTGCTCGAATTTTTGTGTGGACATTTTTACTGAATAAACTCTTCCTTTTCTTCCTTAAACTTTACCTTACCAGATATTATTTTATTTATTTGATCTGGAGTATAATTGGTAGACTTTTTTAACAAGTGATACAATAATTTTTGTGTATGATTAACTATATCAATGTTAAGATTGTCAAAATCTCGAGATTGAATTTTAATAATACAGTCATCAATCCAAGCTTTATCGTCAACGATTTCTTTAGCAGTGTTCATATAACGTATATAAAAATTAATATCTGCTTCTGTTCTCATACCATCTTTGAATATCCAATTAAACAGCTCATCTGAGAGTTGTTTTTTTAGATTAATAGTCTTTTTCATTTTTCTTAATAAGATCAACAAATTTTTTTTTTCATGAACAAAAACTTCTTCTTGTATTTGTTCTGGTACTTCTGTTTTAATATCTTTTACAACAGCATTTCTTACCGACGCTGAAAAATTTTTTTTATATCTTTCTATAGTGTTTATTTTTGAATAAATACCATCTGGAAAATTTATTAATTTGTTTGCCATTTTTCACCTATATATATGTTTTTTAGTTTAAATATAGTAATTCAGTAACTAAATCACATATATATAAGTATTTCATAGGTCATATATAAACTTTTCCTTTTTATGAGTAAATAAAATTTTTTATGAGTGGAAAAAATCTACCTGACAATTTCAGGTAGAGTTACTAATTGCTCTTGTAGCATTGTTGCTGCTTTGTTTAACAAGCTATCACCTTTAACAGGATTAGACACTTTATGACTTGCATAAAACGTGATTGCATTATACACACCAAAAAGTGTATTTTCTTCTTCTCCATATTGAATTAATATTTTATCTAATCGTCGTCTGCCAACATACTTTTCAATTAATTCTTTGGCTCTAGCAAACTCTATATGCATATTTTGTGCTTTCCTTACAATACGCTCAAGAGGATTTCTTAACAACATAAATGCTTCTACTGCATATTGTACATCATCGAGTTTTTCATTAATTTTATCAATGTTGCCAAAGTGCCTAATACGAACTTTCTTTGTTAAGATATTTTCAATTTGTACACGCTCTTCTTCACGTACAAATTCAGCATTAGCTAAGTCTACACGTACTTTCATACCATTACTGCAAATTTGCCTGTAGCCAACTAACTCAACTACTCTTGATACAAGTCTGTTTGATTTCATACCATAAGTAATTGCTAAACTACCATCAAAGCTGTTTTTACATTGAAATCCAAACCTTATAGTATCATAGCCTTCACCAACGTAAACATTAAAGTACGCTCGTTTTTTGTCACCGTATAAAGAGAACTTAAAATTCTCTACAGACATTTGAGTAAGACCTTCAATAATTGGTCTAAAAGCTTGTTCATGCTGTACTATCTGATAGTTTTTATTCTGAACACTAACAATAGTTTCATTTACACGAATACCTTTATGTCGTGGTAATTCTTCTCCAGAAGCTGTAAATAACTGTTCTGGTTCTGCTTTATATAATTGACTTAAAGCAAAGTTTACTTGTTCTGCGTTTTGTAGATTGTACATTTTATTCAGACTCCATTATGTCTTGTATTTCGTCATTGATATAATTAATTTCATTGTACTCATATATTTTATTTTGTATTGCTGTAATACAACTACCTTGAATGATTTTTAATGACCATCCTTGTAAAATTTTTTTTCCAATAAAAACTTCAAATTCCTGTACTAAACTACTGCTACTATTATTACATACAATATCTTGTACTTTATTTTCCATTTTTTTTTCTCCAAGCTATTTTTAGTTTAGCTTAAAACTATTTCCTTGTTATTAAATAACGATTGCTATTAACGTACTTACGTTGACTTTCTAAAAAAACATCTTCAGTTTCTGTAATAAAAGCTCTGTGTTTGGCATACATGAAAAAGTCTGCTTCAGTTACTAGGTTTAGTGTTGTCATTTTAGTTATTATCTCCAGTATAATCCCAACTTTCTTGATAACATTCTTCACAAATAAGCTCTCCATATTTTTCTATTAGTTGTCTTGAATGTAGGTTACAAATCATCTTACTCACTCTCCTGTAATTTCCAAGATTGTTCGTATCTATGATTTTTTGAGGCATACAAGAAAAACTCAACTTCTGTGTATAAAGACTTTAGTCGTTCTCTTTGGTTGTTGTCCATTTTAATCTAAAACCTCCACATTCGTAAACTATCAATTTTGACTCTTTAGTAATACCTACAACATCAAATAAGTAATTTCTTTCTATAAAATGATACTCTTTTTTTATGTCTATTGTATCTTCACGATTTCTTAAAATTTCAATAGCTATTTCCTTTAGCCTTTGATGTTCCAATGATTCATACATTTTTAACCTCATTCCAATCATATCTTTTACATTTAGGACATTGTTTTGGTATTATATAAGATAACCAAAAATATCCACAAAGTAAACACATTTTTTGATTTTTCATTTTTCTCATTTTATAATATTATTAATACTATCTTATATATAAATGTTTCCTTTTTACGCTTAAAACCTTTAATAATTAATTAGATATTCCAATATTAGTATACCAAAACGTATACTAAATCAGCTCAAAATAGGCTGTTTTTTAAATTTTTCACCAAAATAAGAGAATATAACATAGCCAGAAACACGATTTTTGAACTGAAAAGTGAAGTTATCTGTTTTACAGCTATACTTAATAACCTTAATAGCTTTACAACCTTTATAAAGCTTTATATTATACCTAGTATAAGCTAGTTTACTAAATACTATTTTTTTCTTATTTTTAACAGTTATATTAATAGTATGCCATTTATAGAAACCTGTAATTATTGGTATTAAATATATATAATACTCAAGCGTTAAAAAACCTTTTAAATAAGGTACTTTGTTTTTACTAAAGAAATACAAGTTATGATGTATAAAAAAAATTAAAAAAATAGCTAAGTAAAAAAATAATAAACTCTTGCCTAAAGACCAAGAAACATCTACTAAATATAATGCTCTTATATATTCATCTATAATAATAGAAGAATGAAAAAATTGATAAATATAAGGAATTAAAATAAGTATCATATAAAATGGTACTAAACTAAAAGGTAGTAATATAGACAACCATAATAAGTCAAGATATAATTTAGGTTTTGTACATTTTCCATATACAGTAACTTTCTTTTTAATATAGTTTATTGTAAAAGAAGGTTGTCTAAAACCATATAAATCTCCGTAAGATGTCATTATAAAAAAGAATAGGAAATCCTATTCCCATTCTATTTCAACAACAAAACACCCAGATCCTCCTTTCACTTCCTTTGGTTTATCTTTTTCTTCTTCCATTTTTTCCTCCTAATGCAATACTATTTTAGTTTTTAACTTATGCATGTTTTTCACTTCTATTTTATCACATGCTCTATTAAAATAAAACTCTAAAATATCATCATAGTTAGGATATTTTGAGATACGTGTAGTATCATTTAATCCTTCATTTCTTAATCTACAACTTTTTTCTATCTGTCTTGCAAATTTTTCACTATAATCAAACTCATCATAACCTTCCGGAATATATTGATTTTCTATATAAGGTTTATATGACCTTTGTGTTTTGTAATCAAAATTGTTCCATACATGATGAGCATATTCATGTAAAGCTGTATCTAAATAATTACCTGCTGTTGCATCAATAATTATCATTTGTGAAGCAATATCATATTCACCAATATGATCATCATACATAAATCTTAATTTATTATTACTAAAACCTATGTAAAATAAAAGAATAAAAATAATTGCAATATATGGAATTTTAGATTTGTCCATTTTTTAGTTTATAGTTTGCTTGTAACTCAAACCATATTTTTTAAGTTTTTTATGTATTTTTAATTTCTCAAAAACTTTTACATGAAGGGGTACTATAAATACAAATATAAAATATAATACTAAACATAGCATAAGTGTATAAACAATAAATCTACTAATTACTTGACTTATAGTTATTATTGGATTTATTTTTATCATAAAATTTGAAAATTGTTTATCAAAAAAGACAGTAAAAACACATAATAACATTAAAATATCTAAAATTACAATTTGTTTCCATCGTATCAAATTTTTCATATCATAACCGAAATATGAAGGAACAAAAGCATCTTTATCTCCTGTTACTTCAACATGAGGTTCATATCTTGTAGTTATAGTTTTTATTACTGGTTTATGTTTGATAATTCTAACTCTTATACCATCTTTTTCTAAAGGTATATTTTTATTTTGTTCTATAACATAATTATACTCTTTACCTTGTTTTTCAAAATTTCCTTCTTCTACTTTATGCCAAACATCTTTACTCATATTGACATCCTCCATACTTTATTTGGATAATTATTAAAAACTTGTAGTAAAGTATCTAAATCATATTTCTTTTTTCTTATAATTTTAAAATATTCACTTTGTCCATCATCACTAAGTAAATTTAATGATTCTTTTTTTATCTTAATATCTTTGTAATTCTTCTTTAACCATTTAACTAATTTTTTTCTTGTTCCAATCTTTTTTTCTATAAAACTATCTATAACTTCATAGTGTTTATCTGTAGCTTTAAATGGACAAACTTTATTTCCTTCCATATTTTGTGGTCCATAAATGTCAATAGTTTTAGCTACCCAATCATAATCAACGTTAATTAAATTATCTTCTTCTAAGTCAAAGTGTTCTGCTAAATCTGAATGATTCTGCATTCCATCTTTATAAAATATCTTTTTTGCTTTATTAATTAAAAAACTTAGTTTTGGACTACACATTTTAATACCTCAGTTGCTTGTTCTATAGTTGTAACATCTATAACTACTTCTTCTTTTGTAAGAATTTTTTCAACATCAAATCTAATTGAATTAATATATCCAAAAGGTACGTTACGTTTAGAATATATATTTTTTGATAACCATATCAAATTTTTTAGTTTTACATCGTTTTTTGTATTATCTTCATTAATATAGTTTTTGTAATACCATTCCCATAGTTTTTTAAACATTTTATACCTCATTCATAAATTATCTTTGGAATTTTTAGTCTTGTTCCATCACTTGGACAATATTTATCTTCTCCAGAATATACAGTATTGCATTTTAGACATTTTGGACCTCGATATTTATGTCTAATAACAATAAACCAAATTACTGCTGAAATAACTGCACCAAATACAAACGCTAAACCTTCACTCATTTTTCAACCTCCTTTTCTACTTTTACATTGTATAAAATACAATTCTGAAATGATCCTATACTTATATTATTACCTGCATAATATAAAATAGATAAACTACCTTGATTACAATTATAAATATATGAAACTCCAAAGTTATCTTTTTCTAAAGAAATTATTCGCCCTGTTAAAAAACTATTTATTTCAACTTGATTGTTAAGTCTTGTTTGTAAATCTTGAATTTTAAATACTATAGGAAATATTATAACAATTATTGATAAACAAATAAACACATAGCCATATACAACATTTTTATTAAAACTAGCTTGACTCACTTCTTTACCTCTTTAAAATCACGTTTACGTTTTAGTATAGCATGAAGTACAAACCACTTAGAATCATTATCCATGACAACACAATGCCCGTAGTTCCAATTAAAATAACGTACTTCTCCTTCACATATTTTTACTAAGTCTCCATTGCTATTTACTCTAAACACTTCACATTGCTTACCTACAAATTTTGTTAGTTCTTCATTTTGTTTATTTAATTGCATCTAACAAACACCTCATTTTATCGTAGCTTTCTCAAACTTATCTTTATCTATTTTGAAAAAATCAACATTTCTACATACTTCACATTGAAATACATAAATACCACGCCATGTAGTACTATTCCAATGACTTGATTTTATGTTCATATCTATATTACAACAAATTGGTGGTTTCATTTTTCATACACTCCTTTCAACAAATTGCCAATAGCTAAATTTTTCTTTTCACCAATAAACTTAATTTTTGCATCCCATCGTTCTTCACGCCACTTCTTTTTTGTTTTCCACCTTTGTTCATCATACTGAAAAGTTGATAAAACTGCTACAAATAAACTTTGCGGTACAGGAAAATTCTCATAAAGTAAGTCAGCTGTTTTATGTGAAACTCCTCCAAAACTCATATAGAGTTTTTTTACTGGATTAATGTCATCAATTAAAACAACTTTTCTTCTAAAATACTTTATATCATTATTCTCTGCTTTTTTAGCATAGTAAATTAAAATATCTGATGTTTCATCTCTATCCTTAGAATGTAATGTTGGAAGAACAAATTGCATAGTTTTAATCATTTTAGAAGCTATAGCAATTTCGTCACGAGTATTAAAAACGTCTTTTTCAACAATACAAAAAATTATACTATCTTTATTTTCTTCCATAAGTCTATACACTTCATCATTTAGATGACCAGAATTTCTTGAGTTAAAAAGATCACGATAACTTTTTCTTGTACATAATACATTGTTGGGTAAAATATAATCTCCAGTTTTTAATGTTTCTATTTTTACTATAACTCCTTTAGATTCTAATAACATAGGTATTTCAGACCTTGTTTCTCTACTATCACAAATAATTTCCATGACACTCTTTTAATTTATTAAAATAATAACCTTATCAAATTACTAATAAAACTTAACTTAGCACAACGGAACTTATCATAACTTAACTCATCTGAACAAATCACAACATAGCCTGGTCAAAACTATTAAATAAGTTTTAATTTTATTTACCTCTTAAATTAAAAATAACCTAGCTCGTCTAAACTGATCACAACAAAACGTAACTCAACGCAACGTAGTTCATCCTAACACATCTCAACTTAACGTAAATTAATAATTTCTAATAATTTTATTTAAGTAAGTATTAACATATCATTTTCTAATTTTGTTTGCCATTGTGGTTTTTCCTTAAATGCTGATTTGAACGCAAGCCGAAATCTCGCTCATCCAATGCTGGTTGAGCGACAGGCGACTGTAACATCGCCATACAACTTGTGCAATGATTCCCTGTCCATTTTGGGTATTGTGGTTGGGCATAAAGTTAAAATCCCTACACTTTAGTGCATGGGATTATGTTACTTTTAACAAAACTCTAATAACCTTTTTTCTTTTGATACATTCCAACCCAATGCTGCATATAATTTTTCTATTTTATTGTCAACTAAAACAGGCATCATTCTCGACCAATCTATCTTATATTTTCTATCATTTAAAAATTTATTTCTAGTTTTTAAATTTCTAAAAGCAAACGATTCTGTTTTTGGAAGTCCTTCAATAAAACCATAAACATAAAGTATTCGTTCATTTTCTTTTATATTTGCATTTAAATAATTATTAGAAAATTCAACGGCTTTCTTTTGAGAAGTATTTACTTTTGTATCTTTTTTATAAGGTTTTGACATACCTATATTAATAAGCGAATATTTATTAGATTTAAGTTCTTCTTTAGTTATTTTGATATAACTATCTATCTCTTCTTTTGACTTACATTCAACAAGCATATTAAATACTTTTTCCATTATTATTTTGCATATTTTGGCAGTATCAACACGAATAACTTCATATCCTTTAATAACCATTTCGTTTACCTCTATTCCGTCATTCCATATAAGTTTACCGAAATATCGTTTCTTAACACTAACAAAAAAATTTTCATAGATGCCATCAAAATTAATTCTAAGCATACTTTCTTTAACATTCATTTCATTCATAAAGTCAATATATGAATCATTAATTTTTTTCTTTAATTTTTCACCTATTTCTTTTGCTTCCTCAGGTGAATTTGCTTTTGAATCAATAAAAAGAGAATCTGAATCCGAATAAATAACTTCATATCCATTATCTGCAACTATCCTTCTACTCCAACGAATTGATTTTCTTGAAAACATTGTTATTGCTTCTGTTAATTTCCTATCTTTTAATACATAATAATTAGTATTGAACATCGAATACCAACTATTAATAAGTACTTTATTTGAATATTGTACTAAATTATAAAACCTATATTTTTGTGTTTTTCCATTAAGCCTTAATTCTTCTAACATTAGTTTTTTTGATTCATCTCTACGTTTTATTTCGTCCTCAACAATAGTAGGTATTAACCCTTTAATGCCACTTTTAAAACGCAATGTTTTATCTAATATTATATCCCCATTTTCTGCAATTGTTTCTGGTGAAATATTACATGATAAAATACCATAAGGATATTGTGATTTTATATCCATTGTTATTAAATATTTATACATACCAGCTTTTGGGGACATAACATCTGCACCTTCAACTTGTTCAAATTCTGATTTTGGTGACTTTGGTATAACAAAATTAAATTGTTTTGCATACCTGTATGTTTCCCATATATGTAAATAAGAAAATGATGTTATTCTATCCCATCCACAACCTATTTCACGCCTCCAAGCATCATAAAAATCAATAATACCTGTTTGTTCATCCATTTCTTTTAAAAGTTTTACATCTTGAATATTATATTCAATTAATTTATGAATATCATTTCTCCATAATTCACCAGCTGTTTCCATAACTTCTATTTTCTTTTTACTTATTAAATGTTCTGCAATAGTATCCAAATCATATGAATAAAGTCTTTTCTTTATAAAATTTGCTTTGATTAATTTCCTTAAATCTATTACAACACAACCATAAATTTTTACACCATATTTATCTATTTTTGTATATTTCATTGGCGAAATTTGATTTATATTAATATTTAATTTTTTAGCTCTGTTTATTATATACGATAAATCAAAATTCACATTAAACCCAATAAACATATCTGGCTCAGTATCTTTAATAAACTTAATAAAATTGTTTATGAGTTCTTCTTCGTTATCTAAATAATAAAACGATATTTCGTCTTGTTTTTTTATTTCTTTCTTTAAATCATTTCTCCATGAAAAACATATAAATCTACATATAAAATTATCATAAACTGTAAGTGACGTAATTGGCATTGGTGTATTTTCAGTATCTAATGAATCATCATTTTCTATATCAATATAACATTTTCTAATCTCTCTTTTAGGAATTGGTGTTGAAATACAGTCAATAATGTATCTATCGGTATATTTAATATCATTTTCAAATGTTTTACTATACTTTGTTTTTTCATAAACTACATCCTTTGACGATTTAGTAAATATTTTCTTGCATTTTTCATCATAAATAGAAATATATTTACCATTATCATCTTCTGCATAAAAATATGGTTTAAAGTCTTTTATTTCTATTTGTATTCGTTTTCTATCAATTCTATCGAATATTATTATTCCCGAATCACCTTTTTGTTCTATTGTTATAATTTTAATCACAATCCTTTAAACATATTTTTAAATATCTTTGAAACTAAATTAACATCCCATCCACCTAATTTACACACTAACCAAATTCTTGATCTACTCTGTGGTATTCCATAATTTTTACTATTCAAAATCTTGTAACAAATATCATAACCAATCCTTTTTATTTCATTTCTTATAATTCTAAAAGTTACCCCTTCATCATGATTAACCAAACCTTCAACATTTTCAAGAAGCATAAACTTTGGTTTTTTAACTTCGGCAATTCTTATAATTTCTCTGAATAAAGTTCCACGAGTGTCATTAAAACCTTCTCGTTTTCCAGCCAAGCTGAAACTTTGACAAAGAAATCCGCCCGTTAATAAATCAAAATCTGGAAGTTCTTCTGGGTTAATCTTTGTACAATCACCAAAATTCCTTCCATATCCATCTAAATAGTTTCTATGATTTTGTTCATAACATTGGATTGCATATTTATCTACTTCGGAATAACCAACACATTTAAATGGTATATTAGCTTTCTTTAATCCAAAGGATGCTCCACCATATCCACTAAACATTTCAAATAATTTTAGTTGTCCCATAGTTTATTAAGATATTCTATCTTTTAGAGTACGAAAGTAGTACATTTTAATATTCAAATAATGTTTTTTTCTTAGTTTCAAACTGTAAGTCATATTTCTTATAATTTTTCTTTTCTATACCAAAAAACCTGAAATAATATAGTAACTTTTCTTTATCTTTAAATTTATTCATAAAAATATCTTTTACTAACTTAAATTCATTTTCTGACATTTGATAAAAATGTTTTATTTTTTTAAATAAAAACTTAAATTCTTCTTTATTTTCTGTCTTTTTTGAAAATGGAATGAATGGAATACTACATTTTAGTATTTCTAAAAATAGTTTTTGTTTTAAAATATCGTTATTTGTATTAAATATATATGAATCAACTTTCGAACATATTTCTGGATTATTATACGAAAGAAATTTATTTATTACTAATAATGGTATTTCTTCATTATATTCACCTTTTTTAAGGTAAAAATATTCTAAATTTTGTTGTATTGGACTTTTCATACTTTCACTTTTATAATAAAATTAAACATTTGTATATCAGGGGTTGCTGAAATAGATAATCTATAATCAGTTTCGGCAATGATTTCAATAATTTCTTTCTTTTCTTGAACAGTATAATTTAAACTTATAACTTTTTCAAAAATAAAGTATAAAAATTCTTGTAAATCTATATTTTGTTCATTCCATATTTTTCTTGTATCAAGCAATTTTCTGGTTTTTATCATATCAAATATACTATCATATAGTATATTTTTTTCATTTAATGTTTTGTTTATTATTTCTTTATTATAATTTAATATCTTAATCATTGCTCTTATATCTGGATATTTTAAATTAACAAGATTTTTTACAACTTCTTTATCATATAAAATATTTTCCTTTTTGCAAATTTCAATTAAATGACTTGAAATATCGTCTTTATTATAACTTCCAAATTCAATAATTGATAATCTACTTTGTAATTCAGGAAGTATTTTATTGCGATAATTTGCAGTCATAATAAAACGGCATGATTTAGAATATTGTTCTATAATTCCTCTTAATGCTGCTTGTGAATTTTTACTTAGATAATCACTTTCATCTAAAAAAATAATTTTAGGACTATCTTGATTTTTAGACAGTGTTTTTGCAAATGATTTTACTTTACCACGTATTGTATCTATTCCTGATTCATCACTTGCATTCAAAAGCAAATATTCGGCATCAAGTTTTCGTATTATTATCTTTGCTAATGTAGTTTTACCAGAACCATGCTTACCTATAAATAACAAATGGGGCAATTTAAATGGTGTTTCGCAAAATTTTATAATTTCATTAAAATTAGTTATGCCAACAAATTCTTCAAATGTTTTAGGTCTATATTTTTCAGTCCAAATTTCATTCTGCATTTTTAATACCTATTTAGTCTTAAATTTGATCTTCTACTTCAACTTCTTTTTTTTGTTCTTCTCCAGGATCCATAGGTGCAATTATATAAACTAAATTACCTTTATCGGTTTTTTTGTTTATTGTAATTGGATATTCATTTTTTAACTTCATAGTAATAGTTCCTTGTAAAATTTTTGTAATTTTACCTAACATATTACCAACAACAACTTTACAATTTTTAACTTCTTTATTTATTGTCATTTTTCTAGCAATCGTATGAATATCGCCTGTAGTTACAGTTAAATTTTTGTTTTTAATTTCAAGTTTTATTAATTTAAAATTGTCCGAAACTAAATCAGCACATTTATTTATATCTTTAAAAATATCAATATCAATATCAAATTCAATATCATACACAACATTAGGTTCTTTTTGTTCTTTGTTTATATATTCTTCATTTACTAAAATAAATTCACCAGTTTTGTTATTATCATCAGAAATCAACAATGAATTTGATGATTTTTTAATTTCTAAACTATCGCCAAAAAGTTGTAAAAATTTAATAAACGTACTTAATTCATCAAATGTAATTTTACCGATAACTTGATATTGTATGAAAGCATCCTTTAATATCTTATTTTTTACAAACAAAACATTATCAGGACTCATTGCTATTGTAGTTACACCTTCTTCTTCAAAGTTCAATACTACTTCATTTACTGTATTATTTAAGTTTATTTCATTCAAATAATCCACTAAAACTTTATTTTGTACTTTCATTTGTTTTCCACCTTTTCAATTTTTAAAATTCTTTTCTAATTGAAGAAATACTCATTTCAACTTCTCCAATGATTCTTTTACTTTCTTTACGACTTCTTCTATATCTAGTTTTAACATCTCCATAATTAAGGTTGTATCCTCAAATTTTCTTGATAAAGAAACAGATACTTCTGGTGTTAATTCTTGTTTTGCATTGGTTTTTTGTGTAACATCTATTTTATATTCAAAAGGTTGCTTATATATAATATGTTCAATTGTTTTATCCATTTTTTATTACCTCTCTTAAAGACAATTGTTCTTGTGACATATTTCTCTTAATTCTTTCATATTTTTCTTGAAAAAAAACATTTTTTAAAGGTGTTTTTTTAATTTCTCTCATTTATTTACCTCATACAATTACATATAAATTTTGAATTTCACTACATATATTCTTTACAGGACACATACCTTTACTCTTTACAGAATTACAACCCCAAACTAAATGTTGTCTTCTATATACATTATTTACGTGTTTTACGACAAGTCTTCGCCAACTAGGATAGTTTGGTACACCTATTTTTGGATCAATTTTATTTTCCATATACTTATCCATAACTTTCATACATTCATCTCTTGTATAACCTTTATTCATCATATAGTTTATAGAAACAAATTGTTCATCCCATGTAACATAAATTTTTAGCAAAATATTTTTTACACAAGGAGGAAAATTCTTTATTTTTTCATCATTAACCTTAAAATTAAAATTTTGAATTTCTACAGATATAAAAAGTTCTTCACAAGGTTTGTCAAACATCGCTATATCGTATTTTAATTCGTTTAACACGTACTTTTTTGGATTTTGATAGTAACTAACATCTTGCGTTTTTGATAGCTCCTTAATGAAGCCTAAACCTTGTTTAAATTCCTCTTCAGTCAAAAATCTAGCAAAAGATATTCGATTTTCACGATTTAAAGCTTTTAAGTTTTGTGTAGCTGGAAACCTGCATACTCTAGCTATATCAGAACATTTTAGGTCAACATCAGTTTTTACAACATTAGCTTCTTTTAACAAGAGTAACTGAGCATTTTTTAAACAACCTGATTTGTTTTTAATATTGTTGTAGTTACTTGTATAAATAAAAAACCAAAATCCATTGCCTGAAAAATAAATAGAATGTTGTAAATTATGAAGCTTACAGTAAAAGTGTAGTTTGTCTACATTCTCATAACTATGACCATTATCAATATCAAAATAAATCTTATCTAACTTACAATTTTCATAACTACCATTTTGGTCACAATTATACAATGAAAAATAAAAGTCTTTTATACCATTATACAAATTTATATAATCAAATATTTGTTGTCTAGTAGATAATATCTTCCTTTCTGGTAGACTTACTTGTTTTGGCATTGTTTGTAGCATCTTTATCCTCTTTCTTTTTTAAATGTTTTACATAATCTTTTAGTTCTTTGAAGTCTGAAAACTTTTTATTCTTCTTTCCTTCTTTGTATAACTCAATTCCTGTTTTCATTTTTGGTTTTCCCTTTTTTGATTTATTCTTTTCCTAATGCAGCTAAAGCTAACGGATTTGCTATTGCGTCTGAAGGAACAACTATCATTAATGAGTTTTGTTCTTTTCCAATTTCTTCCCAAGTTTTTAATTCCCTTAATTTTATAGCTCCTGGACTTTTTGCATATTTATTAGCAGCTTCAGAATAATTACTTTCCATTTTCTATACTTTTTCTTTGTTGTTCAATCAACCCTATTAATTTATAATAGTCAAGATTTATAATAGGTTGATTTAATATAGGTAGTCCTGACAACTTCTCACAATATGCATTATATGTCCAGCCTCCTTGCTTAAATTCCTTTTTTAACTGAAATGTAATATCTGATAAAAAAGGAACATCTTTTTGACAACGTATTTTATTTTTTGTAGCACTTTTTTCATCTTTAAGGTATTCAGGAACTACTTCTTCTCTAGCAGTAAATATAATATTTACACCACTTTTATTTAAACTCTTTAATGCATTTAGTATATCATAACTCCTACGATTGCAAATTTTCCAGTCAAGTTGATTAGAAACACGCATTTGAATAAGATCTCCTCTCTTCTTTCCATCTTTACTATATAATTTTGATAATTCAATAAACATCCATTGTTGCAACCAACTCCATAAATCTGTTACACTATCAATTACAATAGTTTTGTATTTATTACCATTTAATAATTCAATTACTTTTTTTGATATAACTTCTATACTCTCATGTTCATCAAACAAATCCATATTCTCAAAGTATTTTGCTCTTAACAGCATAGGTTCAAAAATATCAATTTTCTTGTTAGGAAAGTTATATTTTTTCGTATTAAAAGCTCTGTTTTCAGTATCAATTATTAGTATAGGTTCTGGAAATGTGTGTGCAATATATGTTTTTCCACATCCCGTATCACCATACAATAATGTAGTAAATCCACGATTATCTTCATTATTCGGAACACCTAAATCTTTTGCTAATTTTTGTTCCTCTTTCTTTACATCAAAACTTTCATCAAGCCAATTATCCAATTAAATCACCTCTAAGATTTTTTCTTGCTATTGCATGAATATTTTTTGACCTGCCTAAAAACTTCACACTGGCTATTACTTTATTTTCATCAAGCAATTTTACTACCTTATCAAAAATCTCCTCCTCTTGTGAAGGAGTAAGATATTTGTTATCTCTTACAAGTTTGGTAATCTGAATAGTCATATTACCAATCCTCAGAAACTACTTGTTGTATGGGAGCTACAACTTTTATTAAATTACTATTCCTTCGCCATTCTTTAGGAGTGTAGAAAGAAAATATGTTTACAGAAAATTTTCCATCTTTGTTTACTCCTGTTCTTCCAACAAAAAACATTCCTTGTGCTCCTTCTGAAAAATTTATTTGTAAATCTTTAGGAGACCAGCAAGTTATTGTTTCGTTTTGCATTCCTAAAGCCATGTCATCTATTCTAATTATGTTACTTGGAGTTACTTCTCCTATAATAACATCAGAAACATTTGCTTTAAAAATAGCAAAAGAATTGAAATTACCTTGATTCTTATCATGATATTCTTTAAGATCTTTTAAAGCAACACAATAAGGTTTTAGATATCTCATAGCTATTTTTGGTAGTTCGATTTCCTCTTCACTTTTAACTTTAAATTCTGTAAGTGTCGATTGATTTAACTCAAACAAAATATCTGTACTATTTTTACCTAAATTGGCTCTAAATTCTACAACTTTAAGAACTGGAGTTTCTATATAACACTTTTCTCCTCTCATAACCAAATGAGTTTCTCTAATATCTTTATCACCATCTGACAATGCTTTTAAAAATAGTTTATCTGCATTTTCTACTGTTTCTTCTCTTGCTAACATATAAACAGTACATTTCATGTCTGATTCTGGTATTTTCCTACCAATAATATCAGCATAACCACGACGATACAAAGGATTTCCTTCTTCATCTGTATATTTTTCTAATATAGCTTGTTCTTTGTTATTTTTCCACATTGTTTTAGCTTCTTCACGTTGTTTTTTAGAATTATCAAAGACTCCACCTTTTCCTAAAATTATTCCAGTAAATGTCTTTGAAGGAGAACTAAGAGTTTTTTTCAACTTTGTTTGCATTAAAGTAAGAGTACTTAACTCAACATTTTGAGTAATACCACGTTCTTTAATTTCTTTTTCACATTCTACAAATAATTTTTCAAACTCTTCTTTAGACATCTTTATCTTTTCATTTACTTTACCGTAAAACTCTTTCTTATCCATTTTTTATTACCTCCACGTAATACTCTTGTATTTCAAATTCTGTATTCTAGTTTTAATCCAATCCTCTTCTTTTGTTTCCTTAGCAAACAACATATATATTACTGCTTTTTTACCTTGTTCATAACGAATGACTCTACCTATACGTTGAATACTTTGACGTTCAGTAGAATTACCAGAAACTATAATAGCAATATTTGCAGAAGGAACATTTAAACCTTCATCTAAGCATTTACAACTAACTAAAACATTAAACTTATCATCCTTAAAGTCTTGTAAAACAGTATCACGCTGAGTTTTTTTCATTCCACTATGATACATTTGTGCTTTACAAATATCTTTTAACATGTGTGTTATTTTGTGAGCTATGTGAATTTCCTCAGTAAAAACCAAAATTTTATCATCTTTATGTTGTGAAACTAATTTTATACATTCTATAACTTTATTTTCAGCATTAAAGATTATTTTTTTACGTTCAGAAAATACTTTACTTAATTCTCGTGCTTTTAGATTTCCACGTATCATATATTGTAATACTTGCTTATAGTCATAATTAAAATTTTGAAAATTAGCTAAAATATAATCATGATATCTAGTATATTTTAAACGTTCTTGTATTGATAGTTCTATACTTTGTAATACTAAATCATATTCGTTTAAGAGATTATCATTTATAGCATCTCTTTGTGTATAATTATATAGTATAGGAATATTTAAAGTTTCTGTAAGAAATTTATGTTCATCGTCGGATCTTTCAAGTGTTGCGGTTAAAAACAATCGTTTATTAAATATATTATTCAATAAAAATTGTTTTGCTAAAGGACTTACAGAATGGTGTGCCTCATCGTTTATAAGTATATCATATAATAAATCTGTTTTATCTCTAATAGAATTAATAATGGCAATAGTAATTCTTTTTGAAAAATCACTATTGCCATTTCCCACTAAGCCGATTTCCGATTCAAGTAAACCACTAAGTTGTAAAAAGTTTTTCCAATGATCTAAAAGATGATATGTCTGAACAATAATTAAAATTTTTGCAGTACTAAAATATTTACAACATTCAGCTCCAATTACAGTTTTTCCTCCTCCAGTAGGAAAAATTATAATTCCATCTTTAGTTATAACAAAACTAGAAAATGCTTCATCTTGACTTTTCGTAAGTATTATTTGATTCGTAATAATATTTCACCCACTTTTTTATAAAAATTGTAATTTTTAAATTTTTTATAAACTAACTTATATATAAATATTTATATTCTCTAATATATATATTTAAATTTTTAAAAATCATTGTTTTTAATTTAAACACTAAATTTTTTGTTTATAAATGCTATTGACATAAAATTTAAAAAATAAATTTTTGTAAATTTTTACAATTTTTGGTCACTTTTTTCATCAATATTTTCACTTTTTTCTGAAATCAAGCTTTTAATTATCTTTTCTTTTTCATTAAACTTCTTAATTAACAATAGCAAATCATCAATTTCTTTAGCTCCTTCCTTACCCCACAAAATTACTTCATGAAAAGAATCTAACTTTTTATACATCACATCAACAAAACTGCTATATCTTAATAGTCTTTTTTGTAATCTTGTTATTTTTATTCTTAGAGATAACATTTCATTTATTTCATTAGTTAATTTTAAACCAGCTCTAAGACCGCATTCTTTACAATATCCATGACCAATTACCTTATCATATATAAAAGGTTTTTTGTCTTTACATACTAGACAGTATTTGAAATATGTCATAGTTTCTCTACTATAATAAATTTATTATACTTTTTGAGCAATTCTATTTGTGCTGCACGTCTAGCAGATACACCAACAAAGCCACCTTTTTTATGATAAAGTTTTCTTTCTGTACATTTATTACAATAAACACCTTTATTCTTTTTTTTCTTACGACATGCAACACAAATACCTAGTTTTTTCAATTTACAATATTTTTTTTTTAACATATTTTTCATCTATTTAATATTAAAAATCTTTCATTTCTTTCTCCGGGTTCTTCCTTAAAGAATTGTTGTTCTACCATTCTATTTATTATCTTTTGTAATTTATTATTACCAATATTCATACCAAAATCCATACATCTTTCTAGTAATATCTTACGAGTTACTTTTTTATCAGTAGTATATAAATCTTTATAGACATTTATTATTTTAGGTTCTACAAGATTTTTATCTATTTTTGTAGATTCTTTTACAACTAACTTATTTATTATTGTGTCTAAAGCAGATTTAGCAAACTTTAAGGATACAGTCAAATCATCGTTACTTATAATATTTTCTTTTCCATTTACCAAAGCAATAACTGTACCTATTTTAACAGTAATATCAATAATAGTTTGGGAAAATGACTTCAAAATAGTTAACTCATCACCTATAGCTTCGTCTAATTTTGTTTTATATGAATCCATTAATTTATGTAAAAATTCTATTGCTTCTGGTGTTAAATGCATCACTCTGTAAGAATTGTTGATTTGTTTAACTCTTGTAACAAATTCTTCTAGTTCCTGTTCAAATTTAGGTTTTAAATTAGGATCTTCTTTAAACATATCTATTATCTTATTTCTTAATTGTATTGTTTCATCACCTGTAAGTTCACGCATAATTAGTAAAACACGTTGATAAAAACCTTTATATAAAAGCTGTTCAGTAATCTCCTTTGCATAATAAGTTGTACAATATAAAGAAGCATTTGTATCGTATTCTAAAGATACATCTAATTTCATTTTCTTTCGTATTTTTCCAGGAGAATCTAAAGCTTCTTGCAAATCTTCTAGCAATTCTTCTTTGTCTTGTGTTCCTACAAGTAACTTTTTTGCTTCTGGAAATATCAAAACATCATAATAATATAAGTCACCATAAATTCTTGGCTCAACATATCCTTGATCACCAGGAACTTTTCTTTTTTCCCTATTTAAATTTATAGCATGTTCACTTATCGTACCAATTAATGATGCTGAATTAAATTTTGTTTCTCTAACAAAACTAATTCCTAATTTTTCTAATATTAGTTCCATTGTTTTTATTAGTTGACCTTTTCCTGAACGTGCATCCTCAATGCTAAAAATACTTAATCGTATATCTTTTTCTTCTGCCCCAAAACCAATCTTAACATCTTTAAAGTATTTTGTTAGTATAAAATAAAACGTTGCCTGTATTGATATAGGTATTCTACCATTTGGTGTGTCTATATCAGCATAATACTTGGTTGCTAGACTATAAAATAAATCTTTTAAAGATTTCTGACTATGCATTAGAAACCTCTTTTACTATTGATATTTCAGATAAAGCAATTATATATTTATCATTATTTATATCAGTAATATCAATTATAGATTCACTAACATCATTTACAGTACAGCTATAAACATAACCATTTTTTAGAGTTATTTTTATACGTTTGTTAATAAATTGTTTTAAATCAGATTTTTCCATTGACGTAAAAAAGTTGTTTTATAGCGTAATAAATTTTATATATGCCTAATTTTATGCTTTAGATAATTTATTTTTTTATGTTGTTGATTTTTGTTTGAAGCATCTAAAACAAATATGTTTCCTTCATATTCTATATCAGATATGACTATATATCCACCTTCAACTGTATAATAAACTCTATGACTAGAACATCTTAATTCCCATAATTCTGTTTTTCTATAAACATCTAATTGTTTATAACCAGATTTATCGTGTTTTAATTCATTAAATCTACTAATAAAATAATCTCTATCCTTGCTACCTAACTTACTAATGTATTTAGTAACTCTTTTTGAAACCTTAACATTATACATTTCTTATTTTACCTCTTATTATAAGTTTTGCAACTTCAAGATCAATAAACTCATCATTTCTTCTATGAAACCAAATTTTATTTATAAGATATTGTTCTAGACTTACAAATTGTTTTTGCATTTTTATTCACCTTTTTGCTTTCCTATAAGTAGAGCTTCAATTATAATATCATTCATATTTTTATTTAATTCAATACTTTCATGTTTTATTTCCTTATGTAATTCATCTGACATTTTTAATACGAAACTTTTCATAAAAATATAAAAATATTAAGATATATATAAATGTTTCTATTTTGCTCAAAAATATAACAACCCATATTTCTGTAAAGCATAAATTTAGCCTTTATAGGTATTATAAGTAAAAAATTTAAAAATATACTTTGTTCTAAGTTATTTTATGGACTATATTCTCCAATATATATTTTATACTTATATGACGTATATTATTATTTTACTTATACTTATATTAGAGAAAAACCATATTTCTTAAATTTTTGAAATAAACATAAAATTCACGCTTTATAAGTCTTATAAAGCCATTCTAAAAATATAAGCATCCATATTTTTAAAAACTACAATATATATTTTATAGTATATAATACCTATATTTTTACCATATTTTTTAAATTTTTAAACGCAACAACTTATATTTTTGGAAGTATTTTCAACGTCTTTTAAGTTAAATTTTTAGCTTTATAGACTTTGTAAACATTAAATTTTATTTACCATATTTTTAAATTTTTGAAGTCAAAATTATTATTTCACTCTAAACCAATTTGAAAATCATTAAAACCATTAAAAACATCAATTTAAACTCAATTAAACATGCCTAAAATACTAAAGACGAGGAGTTTTGTATAGGTGAAACTTTTTACATGCTAGAAACGTTCCTGGAAGCGTAGTTTTGAATCTTAGAAAAGACTTAAATGACAATCTGCAAAAATATGACTAAGAAATCCTATGAAAAAAGCAATAGCTATAATCCAATGTAAATAAATCATTGTAGAAGATAATAATAATCCGAAAGTTAATGAATGCGTAAATCCTCTATGAGCAAAAACAACTGGACAGATTACTGATAAAATTAACAAAACTAAAGAATAGTAAAATACTCTATAAGCTTGTTCTTTATAAAAATCAAAACCAATAAAACTTAATGAGACTATTATAGCAATTACAGAAATAATCATTAATATCCAAACAATCATGGAATTTTTCATATCAATATCGCAAATTATACTTCCTAAAAAAACAGCTGGAATAATTGCAAGAAAAAGCCAATAATCAAAGATTAATAACTTTTTATTGATATAAAAAACTATACTTGCAACTATTAAAGCGAAAATAAATCCAAAAATAATGTGTGTTTTAGCTCCTGGCATTCTTGTTTTTGTATTTGTATATTTCAATAAAATAGACAACTATTTACAAAAGGTATTGTTTCTTGATAACCACAAAAATTTGCATCTGTAGGATTTGTTTCATATAACAAGTAATTTGCACAACTTTCACTAATAAATAGTTTTTTTTCATCAGTATTTATATCACTATATAATTCTCCTATAGTATTTTCAAGATTTAACCATGCATTTTTTTCATTATTAGTAATATAAACTTGTGTCCAAGCATGTAACTGACCAGTAGTAGCTATAAAACCATTCCTTTTAATAGACTTACCTAATTTTGGAAGTTTTTTAGCATTAGCTATGGAAAAACTCTGACATTCATCATCTATTTTTATACAACCAGTAACTCCTCTTGAAGCTACACCAATTAATCTTAATGCTGCTATGTTTACTTTTCCTTGAGTACTGCATGTTGCTTCTTTTTCTTTAACAACTTGTGAAGCTGATTTTTCAAAACAATCATAATACATCACTTCAGTATTGTAATTTATGTTTTCAAAAGTCCACTTAGCTATTTTCTCTGTTGCGTCTTTTGGACTATAAGTAGAACCAACGCTAAAAACCAAAATGTCTTTTATTTCTTTACTACTATAATCAAATATTTTATCTTCTTCAATAAAATCATTATCTATATCATCTTTTTTTAATTGTTCATTATAAGATAAAAGCCAACCATCTGTACACTTGAAATCATTGTCCTGATAATAACATTTTCTTTCACAATCTGATTTACAATCATCAAATTCATCTATAGTACATTTACCATCTCCACATACTTGTTGAATATTTTGTATTGAATTACAACCATATATAAAAAATACTAATATTCCAAAAAACACGATTTTGTATTTCATTTCGTACCTCAATAAGTTATTTTATAAAACATAAAAACTAAAATATACCCAACAAGTAAACCTATTGCTATTTTTGATAAAAAACTCTCTTTATTCATAAATAAACTTACTATAAATGCAACAAGTAAATTAATTAAAACACATATCATCCAAAATCTAATGTTATAATTATAAGATTTTTTGTTAATATTTATACTTCCTTTTGTAACAGATAGTAAAGACCAATGTTTAAATTTACTAAAATAAGTATTAAAAATAGTAAAATATTTTGTATAACTTTTATTTTCTTCTTCTGTATCTTTTACCACTGTTATAATTATTGGTATATCTATATAAGTACAATTATTTTGAAGTATCAAATGAGCATATTGCATTTCTGATGTTTCTCTTATCTTTTCAATATTAACAACTTTATTTTCATGTTTATTTATCCAAAATTGGTCAAGAGACAATTGTAAATTTTCAATAGCACTAACCTTATTTATTTCTGAAGTTATATTTAAAACAAAAAATAAATCTATATCTTCGTTGTTTTGTATTGTTAATTGTTCTATATTTTTATCATCTAAAATAACTTCTTTTGAATTAACAATTATGTTACAATCAGCTTTTACTACAGCTACAAAAATCAAAAACAAAAATAATACTATTATTGATTTTTTTAACATATTGTTTGTTTCAACTCCATAGATAGATTGTTTACTGTTTTTTTATTTTCTTCAGGAATCAATATTTTACTACACTCTAAACATTTATAGTTATTCATAAAAGCTTCATCAAAATCTAATCTACAACATCCTTTTTTACATATATAAAATATACTATTAAGCTCAGTTTCAAGTCTATTTTTCAATTTTTCTATTCTTAATTTAATAAACTTCTTTTCTGCTAGTTCAATATTTTTTGATTCTAAATTCCAATAACTTACACGATACATTTTTTTTCTATCCAATTTTTTATAATAATCCACTATTCCTATTTCATACATTCTATATAACATAATCCGACATTTTTTCATATTTATTTTTAATTTTTCTGCTAAAACGAAATCTGATATATTTTTTTCTTTATACAATATCTTTAAGATATCAGTACATTCTTTTCCACACCTTCTAGTAACAATATCTTTTATTCTTCTATAAGTTATTTTCATTACTAATCACCTTTTTTTAAAATAATTTCAATATAAGATTCAAAATTAAAGATAATATAACAACCATAATAATGAATATAATTGTTCTTACAGCAAATCCTCCTGTATTTTTTGTATATTTAATTATAACAAATAAAGATATTAGACTAGTCAAGATTATAACAATAAAAAATGGTATTTCTATTTTTTTCTTATCTTTTGTAAATGGAATAACAAAACTTGTTGTTGGAGCAAAAATATCTATACCACCAATTTTTACTTGATTTTCTCTAAATTCATTTCCATTAACTTCTATTGTTAAAATAACATCTTTACATTCTTCTCCATAAATTACTACTGTTGTTATAATATCTTTAGTAAGATTTTGTATAGGAATATAAATAATACTTGCTTCAAGAACATCTCCTTTATTCAATAATTGTGTAGTAGCACCACGAACTTCTATAAAGCTCTTACTATTACTTCTAAATTTTAATCCTATAGGAACATTTTCGTTACTTGTTATTTCAACTTTCTTTATTACATCATTATTGCTAAAAACAAATTCTGTTGGGTTAATGTCTAAATTACAATCTCTCTTTAATAGAACTCCTTGGTAAATTGTTTGTATTTTTACAGCACCTCCTCCACCTCCACCTCCAGAATTTGACGAAGTATCAACAGAAAAGTTTATTGTAGTCAAGTTTAGATTACCAGCTGTATCATTAACATAAAAATACAAAGTAAAATCAGTTGAAGCACTTACGTTAAAATTACTGATAAAAGAACAACTTGTAGTTGTATTTACTATATCAACAGCATTTATTAAAGGTTGCATAACACTATAAAAACAAGAATCTAAATTAGTATCATTAGCCAATTGTGTTAATGTTATAGTCCTTGAAGTATAAGTAGTTCCTTGAACAGGAGCTGAAACAGAACCATTTGGTATAGTTATATCTATAGAAAAGTAATAAATACTAGAATTTCCAGAAGTATAATTACTATCATCTTTACAATTTGATATTATATAGTAAGTTGTTTCGTTTAAATTTGTAAAATTATACGATGAAGTAGTACTATTATAAATCAAATCGAAACTCCCACTTAAATTGTTATAATAACTGTACATTATTGTATCTTCACTATTAGCATCTGAACATGAAGAATTTAAAATAGTCCAGTTTCTATTTTTTTTACTATTATTTAGTGTTGGTTCTCGAATAGTTGATAAACTTGTTGGATGATTTACCCAAAAAGTACCACTTAAAGCACTGGAATCTAAAGAAGTATTATCTCTAACACTTGTATAATAAGTAAAGCTTCCGGAAGCATAACTTGAGATATTAATTGTACACCATAAATTATAAAAACTTGTATTTTTAGCAGTACTACATAAAAAATTAGAAGATGAAGAACAATTACCATTAGAAAAATCAGATGTTGTACAAACTACTCCTGTCCAATTATCTCCTACATTAGCATCTGTAATATTTATTGAAATATTTATTAGAGTGTTATTATTTGTTGGATTAATAGAATCACTTTGCTTTGTCGAACCAAAAGCTGTAGCATTTGTATAATTAATTATAGGAGCTATATAAGAACTTTCTATAGCAACAGAGCCAGAAGTTCTGTTACTACTATTAACATAAGTATCTCCTATCCAAGAACGACATTGCCATATATCATCAATTGTTGTACGTGTATTTGATAAATTAGAAGTTGTAATTCCCTGTGAAACTCCTTCTAGCAACCAATCATAATAAGGTATTAAAGTATCTCCATCTATATCAATAATTGTTCCTAGAGTACAATTTAAATCTTCTACATCTGTTACAGTTGTATCATTTAAAGATATTGTATCAAGAGTAACATTATAATTCTGAATTGTTATAGTAGTAGAATTATAATAAGAACTATATGTTGTTCCATCATAAGCTCTAGTACTACACGTAATATTATCAAAATGACTTGACAAAGTAACATCATAAAGTTTATTAGTATAGCAAGTTTGGTCTACCAAACACGTTACATTAGTATCGTTGTAAGGTATTCTTATACTATTGTTGTACCAAATAAATTCTACAATTGAGGAAGAATTATCTATATCACTAGGTAAAGTACTACAATTTAAACTTTGATTTGTATACAAAGGATCTGTTTTTATTATCTGCGGTTTTGTAACATTTGAAGGAATAATATATGATATATTTACTCCTATAAAATCTATTCTTAGTTCATCAGCACCTCCTCCTTCAAAAATATAAAACATTACATACATATTATTTTCTGAATCAATATTATCTGAAGTAAAGTTTATAATTATCTTTTTATAAATATCTGCTTCTGTAGTAAAATTAGAAACATATTGATTCCACCCAGACGATGTAAAGTTCCATATCCAGCCAGATACAGGATCAGAAGAACTAACAGAATAAATGTCAGTGGTAATATTTACCTGTTGAATAACACTAGGACTTTCATTAAATTTAAATCTAAAAGTCTGAAATGAACCATTAACTAAACCTGTAGCAGAATAAACTGATGCTACTCGAATAGTATCATCATTATCATATCCATTATTAGTAGTTGTAGTAGTCAATGTTGATGAGCATGTTAAATTTATAGTAGTCGCATATTCAGGTTGTTGTAATGCAGTACCAAAAACATCAGTACACACCCAAGCAAAAGCATTTACTCCTTGATAAGTAGCATTAAAATTATATTCTTTTTGATATGCAGAAACAAGAGAAGTAACACTAATTAAAAACAAAAAACAAATTAGTATTAACTTTAAGTTTCTCATTTTTCATTTTCTCTTCTTCCTAAACGTTTTCCAGCAAAGAAAAATAATAAAACCAACAAATCCAATTAATAAACTCCATCTTATAAAAGTGGAACTTGCTGTTGCTTCATCTAATGGTCCAGAAATAACTGTTTTTGTTTCATCATCATAACGAGTTAAACCAGAAGCATCTCTAATAAGCTTTCCATCCCATCTAGGCTCTCCTGTTTGTAAAGAATTTAAAGTATTTTGTACAGATTCTTTTAACCATATACTAGTATCAGGAACTTCTATATAACTTCCTAAACTATCTTGAATACTAATATAAGCTTTATATGCTCCTCCTCTATTAAACATAACATAATAACTTACATAAGATGATGGAATAAGTAATAAAATCAAAAATAACATTAAAATCCACTTCCACCATGTTTTACCAAATTTCACTATTAATAGCATTAAAATAACTACTACAAAAAAAGCTATTACTGGAATAAAAAATAAATACGAAGGTACATTCAACTCTTGTGATTTATAAATTGCATCATAACTTTCTGTACCTTCACAAACTCCTTCCGGACATAAAGCTTTTACGTTTGCACCAACTATTTTACAAGCATCTGTTAAATCAAGACCAGAAGCTTGATTTAGTAAATTTTGAAATTCTGGTTCTTCAATTAATAAATCATAGGAGTCAGAAGCCATCTTTAATATTTCTGTTTTATCTGCTCTTGTCTCTAATAATTGACGTTCAAATGCTCTTTCACAAGTACTATGTAAATATAAGTTAGTTCCTGCATAACTTTTTATACAAGATGCTGTATAACCATATTTTTCGTCAAGACCATGTGAAGTTACATCTTGAGAAAGGTGTAACATAATTCCTATACAAAATGCTCTTTGCCTTTCATTATTTCCAGCTATTCTAAGACAATTATAATATGTAGCAATACTATGTGTTCCTCTATAAAATTTATTTCTTCCTTGAGGAGTTAAATAATAAACAACAGAACAATCTGCTGAAACATCTCCAGCAAAACATTCTTTAGGATATTTATTACATAATTTATAATTAATACTAGGATTATCTACAGGAGTATTACGACCATCTACAGTAGAAACAGCATGAGTTCCTAAATAGTGTGCATTAACTGAAACTATTGAAAATAACAAAATTGCTATTATTAATATTAGTTTTTTCATTGTAATCACTCTTTTAAAAATATTTCTTTGTTATCGTATGCCAAAACAACAATAATTATTACAAAATATATTATGTTAATAAAATATTTCACAGTATCAAATCCTTTACTTATTCCATAAAATACTAACACTATTGTTAATATAAAGGCTATAACTCTTAGATAGTCTATAGGATTAAATTTACTCATTTAACAACTCCAATAATCCCTAGTGTTTTTAAAATTATTAATATTATAGCTATTACTCCTAATAAACTTAGTGCATAAAATATAATGTCTGAAAATTTTAATTTTGCTATTTTGTCCATTATAATCACCTCTTCTTTAATTTAAAAATCTTAACAGCTAAATAAACTCCAAACATTGCAAAAATTGATATAAATAAAGTTTTTAGTCCGTCTTTCTTCAGAAAATCAATTAAAGTATATTCTGAAGCTGCATTAAAATATACATAAGCATATCCAACTATTCCTAAAACTATTACAAATAATACAGATGTTTTGATTATTCCTTTCCATTTTCTAAATCCCATTTATTTTCTCACCCTATAATTTTAAATTATTTGAACTACTACCAATAATAACATTCCAATTGGTTTGAGACGATAAAAACCACAAAAGAAAAATACCAATAACTATACAAAACACTGTACCAAAAATATGTCTTATAGCTATACTTTTAAGTTTTTCATTTCTAAAATTTCTTATAGTTGCTATCAAAATAAATATCCAAAAAATAGGTAATATAAATAAAAAGAAAGCAAATATGGAAATTTCACACCATGATGTAGTGCATGTTTTTACATAATAATATAAAAGAGATGAACTAATAACTAGAAACAGATACCCTATAATCAAATCCCAATGTTTTTTAAAAAATTTGTTTACCATTTTATTCCTTACATACTATACAAAATTTTTGTATTTCTTCACTACTTGAATCAAAAATACTTAAAGCTTGATTATTAAAGTTTTCAAATGAAGACTTACCAAATTGAGTTACTTTAGTTGAAAACTGTGCATATTCTTCTGTAAACTGATTTACTGATATAATACCTGTACCAAATAAAAAAGCTGGTATTATAAATAAAATTAATGAACCATAAAATGTATAATTCAATACTTTTTCATGTTTAAATATCTTCTTACTTAGTTTCTTGTTATTTGGATTAAACATAAATAAACCTACTAACAAAAGAGGTAAACCTTGTGCTAAAGGAATTATAATACCTGCTAACCCTATTATAACAAGTAGACTTGCTAAACTATATCTTATTACAGGTTTGTTTTTCACGTATTGAACTATTTTTTTTACTGACATTCTATTGTTCCTTTATTTTAACTAAATTATTCCATATAATATCTAAAACCATTACAATTAAAGTGACATAAGTTTTAAAAACATCAAAACACTGACTTCCATAATTTGAAAATAATGTATATATTAACCATGAAATACTCATAAATAATAGTACTGCTGATACTAAACTATAAATAAATTCATCCACTATATCACCTTAAAAATACTTAATATCAAAAGTATTGCAGATGCTATTCCTAAAACAAGAAACACACTAGCAATAATTTTTTTTGTTTTTTTCTTCATGTTATATTCCTCATCTCTTCTTTCTGAAAATTAAAAACCCAATTACTAATACAGCTACTATTCCTCCAATAATTGAAACAATACCAGTTCCACTTATTCCTCTTCCTGTAGTTCCACTAGTACCTGGATCAGTAACTTTTCCAGTTGTTGCATCGCCAAGAGTCAAGAAACCTTGTGAAATTATATGGTCATCTCCTCCTACACGTCTTGATCTTCCACTCAATATATATTGATTTCCAGGAGATTTAAACGTAAAAGAACCTTTATAAATACATGGCTCTTTTTTAGTACTGTCACAACTTATTTCATCAAACTTTATTGTTTCTTCTGTACCAGCAGGTGTTCTCATTGTAAAGTCATTACTAATTAATTTTAGTCCACTATTTGCTTCTGTTGATTGTAGCTGAAAAGTTATTAACTTGTTTGTATCAATTTTTATATATCCCGTTAAAGAATCTCTATCAAAACTATTTGGTTCTTTGCTATTAATTAATAACTTTATTTGTTCACCAGGATTTACAACATCAAAATTAATACTATTTGTAGTAGTAATACCATCTTTGTTTGTTCCAGTAAATGTAACAGTAGTATATCCTGCAACTTTCGGAGTAAATTTTATATTTTCTGTACTAGTTAACTGAAAATCTGTAACATCTGTATCTCCTATTACCAATTTTATTGTACTTTTTGATAGTGAAGAAACAGGTATTTGTGTTTTTACTTCTTTCCCATCAATTATTTTTACATCATATAACTGAATTGGTACTTGAATATCATCACCAATATTTGTTGAAGTTAAAGGAGATATCAAAACAACAAATAATTTAGTAGTTATTTCAATATCTCTTGTTACTACAACATTACTAACATTAGCTTTAATAGTTAAGTCTTCAAAAGTTGAATAAGTCTTTCTAAAAGTTATATTTCCAGAAAGTTTGTTTGTTATAGAAGTAACTATTTCATCTTCACAATCACTTGCAACAGTAGGACAATTTTTACCTTTTTTATACAAATAGACTTTTGCAAAAGTTCCATCAAAACTATTATCTTTCATTTCTAATCTTCCAGAAATTTGTTCTCCTATGCCATATTGAGGTTCAAAAAATATATTTACATCCTCTATAAGATAACAAGCTGCTGGACTATGAATTTCACATTTATAATTTGTATCACAAGATAATACTTTTTGATAAGTATAACAACCTTTTCCATCATCTTTACAAGTATATGCATTACTATCACTTGTTCCACATTTTTGTACATCCTTTTCTGTTACAGTACAATATTCATTACCTAAAGTATCTTTTCCTACAATAGGACAAACACAAATTTGTGAAGGATTACATAAAACCTGTCCAACACTTACATTTCCAGATTTAGCCTTTAATACACAATCACTGTTAGATTCACAATAGTCTTTTATTTCATTACACTTATTTGTTACATTATTACAAGATTCACCAGAATTACAATCACCACCTTTAAAACAACAAATTCCACCTAAACCGTCTTTTCTTAATAAACTTTTGTGATTACAAACACCATTAATAACTACATCTTCTGTACAAACATTATTATCATTACAACTTACACATTTATTACTTTCACATCCATATCCAGTTGAACAGTCAGTTACTGTTTCACACCCTTCTAAGGGTAATTCACACGTTGCTGTTTCTTTATTACAAGAGTTTTTTATAGTTTTACAATCAATATCATTATTACAACATAAAGTATTTGCTACTTTAGTATATTTACATACATTATTTAATTGTGTATCAATTGTACAAACATCATTATCATCGCAATGTTTACAATAATCATTAGTTCCATTTTCAACACAAATTGCAGGATAATTACTTATACTACAACTTTCTGCTTTGCTAGTATCTGGAATAGAACAACCATTTACTGTCTTACATCCATAAGCAGTATCTGTTATAGAGCTTAAACAGCTTATTTTGGTATTACCGTCACAATAACTTTTCACACATTGTTTTTTATTGTCTATGCATACCCAACCTTCAAGTAAGGCAGGTTTCTGTACCCATTTATAGCATGGTTTATTATTATCATCCAACATAAATTGCTCGTATTGTTCATATATATCCGTTGTACTACATTTTATATCACCGGGTGATGCATTTAGTGTAGGACAAACACATTTCCCCATACCTCCTGTAATACCACACACTCCTGTACCACATTCTACTATATCTCTCCATTCACTAAGACATGGATTAGTGGGAGAATAACATAACTGTTTTTGAGTTGACGAATAGCATTGTGTTTCGCCTGCTCTGCATATTTGATTAGTACACTGACAAGCACCTATTCCACTTCCTACTTTATTTGTAGCGTCAACAATACAATTATATCCCTGTTCAGAACACATCTGTAAAGAAGACCATGTATTACACCCATTTGAATCTTTAGCATTACATGTTTTATAAACTTTATTAGAACTAATTGGAGAATAACAAATATAGTTGTTGTCACATATGTTAGAATACCTTACATAATTATATAATCTATTACCATCAATACTGATACAATGAACAAAAACATTACTATTATATTTATAACCAGAAGGACAGACATTTAGTTGTTGTTCACAAGTAGTTGAATCTTTAATACATTGATTAGCACATTTACAATCTACCACTTTATAATATAATTTATATTTATCTATAGGATAAGGAGAACCAGATAATCTAATTGGCATAAAATTAATTTTTTCTCCGCTTACTAGAACTTCCCTTTTTGTGTAAATACTAGCAGGTGCAGTTAAATTATATTTACTACTTTCAGTATTACAATCAGTATTTGAATTACTAGAAGTACAAAGTCTTGTATTTAAATCATACGTTGTTTTAGTTGTAGTTGTACATTGTGTTACAATAGGTGAATAAGTTTGTGATATACCACCAGTATAAGGTGAATATGTTATCCTAATATAACCTTCAAAAATACGTTTACATATATATAACTTACTACCTGTTGATGTTTTAATAATATTATTTCCACTAATATCAGTAAAAAGAGTTATGTTATTAAGCAATCCACAAGCAGATGATTGTGTTAAACCAGAGCTCGACGTTGCTTTATAATCAGAAAAAACTCCAGTTTTTGTTTTATCTACTTTTATAAACGTTCCATAACTATAGCTAAGGTCAGTTGTATAAGCATAAGTTTTACAGTTTTCAATACCGTTAATAGTTGGTACGCTCAAATCAATATACCCATAAACATAACATGCACTTCCTGTACCTGTTGGTGCATTACAAGTATAATTTATTCCATTATTTAAATCATTTGCACTTAAAGTAAAAGTTCCAGGACTAGTACATCCAGTAGATTCAGTTGGCATTCCAGGATTGTTATTTATCAATGCACTATTAGTAATAGTAAGAGAAGAAATGTTAGATAAATCTACATTAGTAACAACTAAGTAAACCATAGATAAGATCATTACAACAACAATTCCACCAAAAACTTTTCTTGTGCTCTTTGACATATAGTTCTCCTCTTTTTACTTTTTGTGACAATTATGAATGTAAATTAAAAAA
>Ga0208957_1000218_pt1 | contig 49999 bp, 72 predicted proteins | sample RifOxyA1_FD_184029 | JGI IMG/M metagenome (GOLD analysis project Ga0208957, IMG submission 184029) | Groundwater microbial communities from Rifle, Colorado - Rifle Oxygen_injection A1 (SPAdes) | ecosystem: Environmental > Aquatic > Deep subsurface > Groundwater | place: Rifle, Colorado, United... | reverse complement strand
TTAGAAGTTCTGTTTGCAGTTCTTCCAAAAAAGGAACCCACCTTTCTTTAAATATAGTATTAATATCAAAATTTGTCAAAATATGGTCTCTACAGTCTTTTTCGAGGCTATTTTTAGGATCATTTAACTTGTTATAAAGTATTTCCATTTTCTCATACATTGATTTGGGGTTAGCAGGATAGACAAATCCGTTCTGTGACCTCCACCATTTGTACTCTGCTGTATCGCAAATCTCACCCGTTTTACCAGCTTTAACCATTTCTGGCATTGATGTACAATTATTAACAATTACTGGTTTACCGCAACTCATAGCTTCAATTGCAGTTAAACCAAATCCTTCGGTTTGTGAAGGTTGTAAATATACATCACAAGCATTCATTTCCTTAGCTATCTGATAAGAATCTGATAAATAAGTAGATTTATATTGTTCCATGAAAAATATATCTTTTTGTATACCCAAATATCTAGCGTAGTCAGCAATAGGAAAACCAGCAGGGCTTATTTGTTGTGTATGAAATAATATATTAGATTTAGGATGTTTATCATGGAACATTTTAAATGCTTCTAATACTTCTTGAAACCCTTTGCGTGGTGGGTTTTCTTTATTAGCTGCAATCATTGCAAATGTAAAAGCATCTTGTGGAATTTTAAGTTCTTCTCTAGCTTTAAATTTATCTCCTGGTTTAAATATGTCTGTATCCGTTCCTTCTTTAATTAAGGTAGATGCAAATCCTTGATTTTCCAATACATTTTGTCCATATTCAGCGAAAGTAATTATTTTATGAGCAAACTTTATTCTTTCAATAATAACCTCTGGTGCAGGGTCTTGATCTATGGGCATATATGGAATCCAAGGTATCTTTTGTTTTGCTAATGCATCTAGGTACTGAGGGTTAAGAGTAAATACATCTTGCATGGTAAACACCACATCTGCTTTAAAATCTATGGCAGCATGAAGTAAAGCATCAGAACCATATGGATCACCCATGCAAGGATATACTTTAATACCATCAACTGTTACAGGGTTTCCTTGTAAACCAAAGAACCCTACTTCAGCAATAGGCCACCCATCATCTCTAAGTCTAAAAAGTAAATCACGGGTAAATACTCCATAGCCGCTTTGCTATTGAGACCAGTGACTATTTGAACTCCAAAGAATTCTTAGTCTTCTGTTTTTAACAGTTTTTCTGATCATATGGCACCACCCCCTTTCAGTCTGTTGTGTTCGTGTCTATGACACTTACGACAAAGAAACTCCCAATCGTCAAACAATCTCTTATATGTTCCACTTTTAAACATTGTTTTTATTGCATTTCCCATTTTAGATTTTGGTCTTTTCTTTCCACCCCAATATCCATGAACACCAATTGAACCATACAACGAACACTGTTGAGAACAATATTTAGCACGACCCACCCTAGAGGGAATCACTAGAAATACTTTTTTACAATACTTACATTTTAAACTTACTCTATTTTTTTTCATATTTTTCATTTACAGTATACATATCTTTCATTTTTGCAATACTTAACATTTCTCTACCATCTAATGTCGTATTTCTACCTAAATCAAACTCTTCCCAATGTCTCTTACACCAAGTTAAACCCTCTCCCATTACACGACCAACTTCGTCGCAAATACAACAATCCCAACCTGTATCTATTCTTTTATTAGTTTGTCTATCCATTTTGATACCTCTTCTTTAAAATAAAGTTTATAGTTTCCTTTATTAACGTCATTACCACCAGCCCAGTGTAAACAAACAATCTCTTTATCTTCATCTTTGGGCCATTCATCATTCTTTGGTAAAATAAGTTTTCCATCTTTTAATATACATTTAGACCAATATTGTTTAGCTATGAGTCCATGCCACTTAGGAGTTGCATCTAAAAATTTAACTGTATAGTTTCCGTAAAAAACCATTATGTTTAAAAGGTCTTGCTCTTTCATTTGATAATTTACGAAATGATCCGAATAACATAAATCTAGCCAATGTTTAGCAAATACTTTAGACTTCATTACAACAAAACCACAATTTATATATGCCAGAGGATGAACATCCCAAACACTTACGGGGTATGTTTTAAATTCTCTGGGGTTAGAGTTATTAACCACAGCCACATCAAAATCCCCTTCCCATACATGACTTATATCTCCTGTTATTATTTGATCTGCATCTAGTTTAATGACTACATCAAAGTCTTGTAGAAACTTGTGTCCTATTATTGGAGTTGCTCTATAGAAGAAACTATCATCTGGTACTGTTTTAATTTCTTTTTCGTCTATTAAGTAAAGAGGTAGTTCTTCTTCTGAATGAAATTTGCGGAGAGAATTTTTAAGTCTTTCATAATGTTTCATATGATTACCTGTTGCTATTGTAACTGCTATTACTTTTAGTTTATTCATCGTCTACATCTACTATTAAACAATTTGTGGTCATCAACATAACTGCTACTGACACGGCATTTTCTAGTGCCACTCTTTCAACTTTCAATGGGTCTATTATACCACTTTTAATTAAGTCCTTTATCTTGCCATCTGTAACATCTATTCCAAAAGGATACTCAACTTTAGACAACTGCCCCCAAACTTGTGCATAATCTAAACCTGAATTCTCTACTAGTTTTTTAAATGGTGCAGTTAGTGCTTTTTTAAGTACAGTAGCCCCAAAATCGCTCTCATCGCCCCAGAACGGCATCCTAGCAATGGTTGTTAACGCCAATTGTCCACCAGCAACAACACCTTCTTCTATTGCCGCTTTTGTAGCGTTTACAGCATCTATAATTCTTTCTTTCTTTTCTTTAACTTCTATCTCAGTAGGTCCACCAGCATATATAACTGCCACCCCACCCATTAATTTAGCAAGCCTTTCTTTGCGTGCATCCTTTTCGTATTGAGTTTGTGCTATTTTAATTTGAGATTTAAGTTCATCAGTTCTTTTTTTAAGAACATCCTTGTTACCTAGCCCATTGATAATAATTGTCTTGTCCTCACTTACTTTAATTTTTTCAGCTCTACCAAGTTCTTCTATTTCAACACTCTCTAGTAATCTACCACTTTCGTATAAGATTGATGTACCACCTGTTAAAATTGATATATCTTCTAACTCATCAGTTCTTCTAACACCATATGATGGTGCCTGTATAACTACTAAATTAAATGACCCTTTAAGTTTATTTAGTACAAGTGTGGTTAGTCCTTCTTCTACACATTCTCCAGCGATAATAACCAAATCATTAACTCCTGCATTTTTAACTTTTTGTAAAAATCCTACTATATCGTAGTCATGGTTAATTTTTTTATCTGTTATTAAAATATATGGGTTTTCTATTATAGACTCTTTTGTATCAGACTGGTTAACAAAATTAGCCGAAAGATAGCCTCTATCTATCTCTACACCCTCTTTAAAATCTACATATGTTTGTGAACTTTGACTCTCTTCCACGGTAACAACACCATCTTTACCAACTTTCTTAATAGCATCTGCAACTATCTTTCCTATCTCTGCACTTGCTGAAGATATGGTTGCAATTTGTTCAGCTTCCTTATCAGTTTTGATACCTTTTGATAGTGTTTGAAGTTCTTTAATTACTTTGATATAGGCTTTTTCAATCTGCTCTTTAATAACCATTGGATTAATCCCCGAAGCTATTGCTTGCATACTCTCAGTAATGATGGCGTGTGCAAGTGAAGTTGCCGTTGTGGTACCGTCTCCCGCTATTTCATTAGTTTTAACTGCTGCCGATCTAAGTATTTCAGCACCGATATTTTCTAGGGGGTCTTTTAAAATAACCTGTTTGGCGACTGATACACCATCATGTAATATTACAGGGTCTCTATTTGGTTCTTTAATAGCAACATTCCTTCCCCTTGGTCCTAACGTAGTAGTTACAGCATTAGCCAAAATATCTACCCCTCTTAAAAGTTTTTCCCTTGCTTCTTTATCAAATACTATTTCTTTTTTAATTCTCATCTATTTTTGCTATTAAATCCTCTATCTTTACCAATAAATATTCTTTTCCTTCGTATTTAACCGACTGATCTGCCCACTTTTTAAAAACGATAACATCTCCTTCGATTACAGGGGCTTTTGAGCCTATTTTTAACACTTTTCCACGCATGGGTCTTTCAGTTTCATTCTGTGGAACATAAATTCCACCACTAACAGTGTCCTCTTTTATTGGGTCGACTAATATGTAGTTTTCTAAAGGTATAATCATTTTGTTGCTAAAAATACTCCCTTACCTAAATCCTTATAATTAAAACCATTATCTGTTAATATTTGTTCTACTTTGTTTCCTCCGTGATTTTCTCCTATTATTTTATCTATCATTTCAAAAGACTTAGTGTTTTCAAATATCTCACCTTCCGAACTTTCTGCATCAATTTTTAATATATCAATATGTTTAATATTATTTTCTTTTATAAAATCATCTAACGATAATGTTTTAATCGTTATCATGTTTGTATCTTGTGAAATCTGTATAGTACTTCCACCATAACCAGAGGCGTGAAGTTTACGGTCTCCACTTTTACCTGAAATACCAATATTAAATAATTTAAATCTATCTAATTCAAATTTTTTAGCTCTTTCCTTCATTACATTAAAAGGTCTTGGGTCTGGTTCTATTGCATATATTTCACTTGCGAAGTTATAACAATAATAACCAAATTCTCCCTCATACGCACCAATATCAACTATTACCTTCCTATCTATTATTGAGGAGTAAATTTCTTCTACAAAGGTCTCATCTAAAAATCTACCATTGTTTTCAAAACAATCTTTGTATACTTCTAATATTTTGCTCATTTTCTGGCTACTATAATATTTGCATCTGCTGGTAATGTTTCAACATAAAATCCACGCATTTTTAGAGTATCTAATAGTTGGTTAGAATTCCTACCATTCCAAGCGTGTACTTCTATAACCATCATGTCTATTTTATTAGCAACTTCTTTAAAACCTTTACTAGATATAACTTCAACTTCACTACCTTCAATGTCTAATTTCATAAAGTCTACATGTTCTATCTTGTATTCTTTTAATAAAGTATCTATTGCTATGCATTCAACTTCTTCTGGTGGAGATGAGTTGTCATTAACAGATTGATGAAGGGAAAACATTGTGTTGTTTGTATTGTGGAAGAATGGTAATTTACCATCTTTTATATATAAGGCTTTATTGATTGGTGTAACTTGATCTAGTTTGTTATATTCCACCATATGGCTTAAACATTCAAAATGCTGTTTAGATGGTTCTAGTGAAAATACTCTGCCGAATTGTGAGAAGTAGTTAGCGGTTATTCCTATATTTGCACCTATATCTAAAATAGTTAGGTCTTTTTTGCCCATTAAAAAAGGATCGTAAACCCGATCCTTGTAAACTTCTGCCATTATATGGCCTATATAGTTATCTTCTATCTTACCGTTATAAAATATACCGTTCATACTAGAATGAGCAGGCAAGTTCTAGTAACCTACCTGCTCACCATTATACACTAATTTTATTTAGTGTAAATCCCTTAAACCTGTTGGCTCATGTTAGCCTGTACAGCTTCTTCATTTCCATAGGTTGATTTCACCCATACAGAAATACTTCTTGTACCTGCTAAATCGATAGGAGATTCAATTGCGTGCATGCCTGTATTGACATACGCAGCAATAGTTCCACCACCGAAAGCAACTGCTCCTGTAGCGTTAGTTTGAGTTAACAACTTAACATCAGTCGCAGATCCAATCTTACAAGGAAGTCCGAACAAACAGGTTGTTCCTGATGTTCCCACTCCAATACTGGTTGTACCGTTTCCAACTGCTGTACCTGGTGTAAATGTACCACTTCTTACTGAAGAGAATACTTTAGTTCCAGCTGTAGTACCTCCGTTTGAGGCACTAGCAATAGCAAAGTTTTCAGTAATTGCACTTCCAAATTGGTCATATCCGTTAATAACGAATGTACCATTCATGGCTGCATGTGTTCCTAAATGAACTACTTCCAAATTTCTTGGATAGTCCAAAAGAATATTGGTAAACACAATAGCCCTTGCAGTAGATGTACCTGTAACTGCAGTTGTTCCCAAATAAGTTGCACTGACGCTTGGATTGATTATATTGTAAACAACATAAATATCCTGTTCGTCAGGTGTAACGGCATTTGAACTTAAATCAAATCTTAATCCTGGTTCTACTCTTTTTAATGACATATATTATTCACCCCCTCTTAACGCATATCAATTTAATCAAGTCACTGGGTCAATGCGAGCAACCCAATCTGACATAGTAATTTTCTATTTAACTTCGTAAGGCTTTCTTAAAACCTTACCTTTAGAATCAACAACTGTTAATCCGTCTTTAGACATTATCTCTTCTCTAGTCTTTTGTCCTCTTAAATAGTCAAAATATTTCTTTCCAAAGTATTTAGCTAACGAGCTACTATCCTTCATTTGACCAGACTCAAAATACTTAGCCAAGGCTTCTGATCTTTCTTGGATATTAGAATCAAACTCCCTTCTTTTTTTTCTAGATAAAGAATCTGTTTCTCTAATAACCTCATCTATAACCCTTCTATTTTTATCAGGGTCAAAATTCGGATCAGGATTTACTTTAACAAATTTCCAGTCTGATTTTGCTACATCCATGTGAGGTTGGAAGAATCGAACTTCCGTTGCTATCTGCCCCAAGCAACACCTTTACCTCTTTGTGTCGGTTTATCAGAGCCTTAGTTATATTTATGTGTTCGTATAACCTATCTCCTTGTTGATGTAAAACCGACAAAACACCATTAGTCTGTCTTCCTTGTCTCGTGTCCGTTTGCTGCTGGAGCCAAACATAACATGTTTGCGAACCAATGCATAACTGCCTGATAGGTAAGAGTATTTTGCAAACGCAAAAGTCCTCCACCATTTGGGTCTTCGAGCCAATTTAAGTCGTCTACTTGACATAGAGTCCAAGTGTCCATATTCAAAATGAATACTGCACCATCTGGAACATCATAATCCAAGAAAACGCCTACACTTCCATCGCCTGCTGCGAATTCTAAACCTTTAAATCCTCCAAGGAGGTCAGCCTTGTCGACTGATCTTCTCATGGCGGTTAATATGTCACCATATTTTTTGAATAAAGATTTATTTACCAAGATAACATAAGTATCGCCTCCTTGTGCATATTCTCTAGCTGAAAGATAAGAATCTTCCATTCTGCTAAGGGTTAATGCTTCTGAAGCGGAACCAAAGGCTGGAGTCCAACCTTGTACTGTTCTTGCTAATCCAGCGTATGTTGATGTACCTGTTGAAGATGAAAGAGCTGCTTTAAGCCCTAGGAACTCGGAAGTCCCTGCACCTTCTAATGATCCATCTGCTAGGTATATTGAGTCGTTTGCTACGATTGCTGTATTGCCTGTGAAGACAATAGAGGTTCCCGTATAAGAACTGACTGTTCCTTGTGCTACACCACCTGTACCAACACTAAGAATTTGACCGTTTGCAACATATTTAACAGGAGAAATGTCTCCGTTAATTGTTCCGTACCAGTCTTGGATTCTTCCGTCGTCTGCACTAGCATCAACTGATTCAACTGCGACTGTTGCCGCACCTGCTGAACCTCCTGTTGCTCTTGCTTTGGAAATAACACCTATACTATCACCATACATCATACGATTGACGTGTCTACCGAGGTCTGAAGAAAGGGTTCTTGCTTGAGCTGTGAGCATGTTTTCAACTGCTCCTTTGACTGTTTTAGTCGCATCGATTACCAATTTAGATATATCGAACGCACCAGTAACAATCTCTACTCCAACTGTACCTCTACTTGAGCTTCTACCACTTGAAGAAATAACGTTATTACCGTCATCCGCTAGATTCGAGATTCCGCCGTGTCTTGATGTCCAAATAGGAGCTATGAACTCATCGTTCATAAAAGTGACTCCAGCATTTCTCTTCATTTGATCCAAAAGAATTTTATCCTTTGGGAAATTATCTCTAACATAAGGTAAAACTACCTCTTTAAGTGCTGCTGTAACGCCTGATAATTGTAAAGCCATATAATAATATTCACCCCCTTCCGCACTACTAAATTGTATTTAGTATCAAATTAACGATTTAGAACTTCTGCTAGGGCTTCGGTGATATTATCCCGTGTTATAGGTTTTGCTTGTGGAACTTTTGCTCCTGCTCCCCCATCTTCCGTTATAAACCCCTTAGGCTTTATACTGCTAAGTTTCTTTTCTCGTATTTCGTCAAGTTCTCTTTCAAATTTAGCTTTATATGCTAGGTCTGGTCTTTTAATTCCAGTTTCTTGCATGTATTCTAAAAGTTCATTAGAACTTAACTTAGGATTTCCGCTTTCAGATTGTTCTCTCACAAGTCTTTCAGTTTCACTTAACAACTCTTTAGCTGCTAATACTGACATAACTTTTGAGCTAACTTCTCTGTCTACATCATCTCTACTTATAAAACCAAGTTCTTTTAGTTTAGCTACAGCCTGTTGTACTTCATCTTCACCAGTATTTTCATTTTTGATTACTGCTGGTGCAGGTGCTTCTTGCTGTTTTTGCCATTCCTTTTTCTCTTGGCTTAACTTTGTGTATTCGGGAAACAATCTGTTAATATCAGTGTTCCACTTTGTTTCTAATTCGGATGCAACTTTACCTAGTCCAACCATTTTTTGAAGTTCTTCCTGTGAGTATTCTTCTTCCCCTACTTTAATAGTTTCGGGTACTTCGTTTTGCTCCTCAGTTTGACCTTCGGGTTGTTCTACTTCTGCATCTTTTATTAAATCATCTGCCATAATTTATTCACCCCCTCCAGTCTCGTTAGAGCTGTGATTCGGTCAAAATATGACCGATACACTTGTAGACACAAAAAAAGCCGCCTTTAAAAGCGACCTTCTAATCGTCTACATGGCAACCTTATTAGTTGCTATAATTATATTATATCAGACCATGTCAAATGTCAATTATGTTTTAGATTCACCAACCTTACCTTTATCTGATACTGCAACTTTAGCAGCCTCCATTTGATCTTGTTGAATAACTGCTTCTGGTGATAACTGAATTCCTGCCTGTTCTGCTAGTTGAATTTTACCTTCTGCTGGTAAGTCTTTAAATGTTATTGATCTATTAGGTGGTTTACTTTCTTCCTGTTTACCACCTGTTTCTTTCATTACTTCCAAGTTAGCAACCTTAGCTTCTTGTATTCTTTCTTCTTCACTTGGTAACATACCTGCTTTTTGTAAGTCTTTAAATACTTCCATGATAGCTACTTTTAATGCACTTATTTGATCTTCTGCCATATTGCCCTGTTGTCCATATTCTTCTATTGCATCCATAATCTCAGCAGTAGCCCCGAACTGGAAAGTCTCTAAGAATTGCTGTGTTACTACTTTAAGAGCCTCTGGAGGAATTGCACCTATTTGACTTAGCTGTATCATTCTATCCATTAAGTCAACCAATACTTGTCTTTGCCCATCTCTTGTATAAGCTGGAGCGGAGGTTATCTCTATCTCAACTTTGTAATCCTTTTTAAGAGGTACTGCATCAGATGGTGCTTCTACTCCCATTTCTGCCCTTTTATCCTTAGCTCCACCACCTATTACATCAAAATATTGTGGTTCACCCTTTTCAAGATAATAAACAGTTTGTGGTTCTACAAAATAATCATCTGCTATATCTAGAAACTTCTCAGCTATTCTAGTTAAGGTGTCTTTAAGTCTTCTATCCGCTATTACTAGGTTAGCATACTCACTTTCTTTAAGAGATTCTATTGCACCTTGTCCTTTAACACCTTTAGGTAGTTTACCTAGTGTTGTTGTGGTTACTCCTTGTTCTTCAATTAGTCCTTGCATATAACCAATTAAATCAAAAAAGAATGATGGAATTGATGCCATCTGTCCCTGAACTGGTGGAGTTCCTTCGTATTCAATAACCTGCCCACCTGCTTGATTAGTAATGTTAAATTGTTGACCTTTTTGTTTAAGCCATGTTCCCACAACCATTGTATGAGCATATCTTTCAGCCCTTGAAAGTAACATATCTAAAGACTTATTAGCGGGAATAAACCTTTCAATTAATGGAACTTGATACATTGGTCCTGGTTCAAATCTAAAGTCTACGATGGGGTAGCTTGGCATATCTAGGTACTCATCCCTTAAGGTAATGTTACCAGCCACAAAAGTGTGACGCATAACCATATCCCCATCTTTTTTATCTTTGATAACATCTTCATTACCCATCAATCTAATACGTTCTCTTGTTTCTTCGTTTAGATACTCTTTAATAAATGCTTCTTTTTGAATTATCGTAGCTGTTGCATCTGCTACTGTCATTTTTGCGAACCTAGTAGACATGTAAGCGTTTTTGATTTCACTTGATGCTTGTTTATTATCTGGATTAATCTTCTTTAATTGTTCTTCATCAAAGTTCTCATTAGCTTTAATTTCACTTATAAACTTAGGAATTGCCTTGATTATATATGGAGAATCTTCTATATCGGTTACTGTACCATCTAGGTATATATCAAAGGCATCTAGTACTGAGGTTTTAATACTTTCTGATACTGCGTCTGGCCATACTTGCATATAAGATACGCCATGTTTAGCAGCGAGAATAACCATTTGAGCAATCTTAATAACTATATCTTGGTTTCTCATTTCTTCCTCTACCCAATGACCTGATTTCTTAGCAACATTTTTAGCCATCTCCAATGCCATTTTATATTCTTGTGGGTCTGTAAATTGAATCTTATTAACTCTTTCAGGGTATATTACAGGAACAAAGTCTCTTGATACAAGAAGATTAGCAACACCTCTTATTTGTCTTGAGGCTTTAGGTATAGCTCTAATTGGCGCCCATATATTTTGTCTTTCACTTAAATCTACAATCTTGTTTTGAGTTCTTGATAGGTATCTGAAGTGGTAACCATCATCAAAGAAGTTGTTATCATACCAGCGTCTCTCAAACCCCATTCTTTGAGACGAAGCGGCTGTTAATATCTCTTCTATGGTTTGACCCATAGCAACAGATGTAATAGCATTAGTTCTATAGTGTTTCTTTAATTCAGCCATTTTGTTCCTTATCTAGTTGTTTCATAAACTCTTCATCCGATAAAGATTCTGTTGGTGTTTGATTCTCGGTTACTGTTTCGTTAGCAACTATTTTTGTTTTATCAGCTAAGTTTAGACTAGCAATTTCATGCACGTTCTTGCCTAATATGGCGTTTAAATACTTTGCTCGTTCTATTCTATTCTGATACTTCTCCCAACCGATTAAGGTTAATAATGCTACGATTGTAATAACTTCTATCATATTGTATGCCTCACCTTCAAATAATCCTCTATTGGATTAGGAATTCTATATTCACCTGACTTATAAAAAATAATATCAGGATTCTCAAAGAATTTATGATCCCTACTTATTATCTTAATATGAATTGAGATTCTGTCAAACTTATAACCAAAACCATAGTCTGTAGTTATGTCTCCAATCTCTGTTTTAAGGCTAGATAGACGTTCTCTTACCAAATCTTTTTGAAAAACACCTATTTCTATTTCTTTAATACCACCAATGGATTGACCTCTCACTATTCTTTCAACAAGGTCTCCTAGTAATATAAATGGAATCTGTGTTCTATTCAATAAATCTTGTACATGATGTACAGCTTTATCTACTAATTCTTCTGGGTAGTTATCATCTCCTATAATTTGTTTCCTCCATTTACATGGGTTCTTTTCATTACAGTCGTGTCCACCACAAAATACACATTGTCCGTCTTTATAGGCGTTTAATTCAGTATTCGTCAATGTCTGATTCACTTTCGCTTGTTTCAATGTAGTCTTCTTTTTGTCTTTCATATGCTTCTTGCAATGCCGTTTTGGGCTTTGTCACCTCCTCTCTATATAATGGGTTCAATGACCATATAGCTAAGCAATGTGCTATAACTATATCGTCATGAAATCCAACTGGTGCTTCATAACGTATTCTACCACTACTACTAACATCATATGTAAAATTATTAAACTCCTGTACTGATTCAGGTATGTTTAATAATGTACACTTACCTTGTTCAGTCCATATTACCATCTTTTCAATCAGTTCCTTTTTAGATTGATTAGTAAGTTTAAATGCTTGTATTGGAACTCCAGCCCTTGTTAAATCATCAGCTATTGGATCACCAAGTCCCGTAGCATCTATAACTACTAAGGCTCTATGATACAAATCAGATACAGCTTTAATACGTTTCTTTTGCATTGGCCATTCAACATTTCTAAATCTGTCTTGATATACCTGTGCGTTAGTTTTACGGTCATATACTGTTATTACAGTAAAGTCTTGAGTTTTAGCTAGGTCTACACCCATAACGTAAGTGTGTTCATCTATTGGTTTATGGGGTACAGCAGTAGCTACTGATAATATGTTCCTGAAAACTACTCCACTATCATCTATAAAATCAGCATATATTTCCTGTTTGACAACATTCTCTGGCATATCTGCCATATCTTTTTTAAGTGCATCTAAGTTTAAATAAGGATTATCAAATGAAGTAAAATGAAAGTACTCATATTCGCTTTGTTCAGGGTCTTTACCTTGCTCTGCTAGTTGATAAAATACACCTTTACCTTTAGGAGTACCACCTATTACTGATGATGGTGCATAATCCCATAACATAGGTCTAACTGCATTGTTCCATAAGTACTCGTCTTTTAAGACTATACCTGCTTCGTTGATGAATAATTTGTCGTATCCAAACCCTTCAATATTCTCAGGTCTATCTGATGATCTAAAATCAATATAACTTCCATTAATCTCTAGGATTTTAAGTTGTTTACGCCAACTCCATAAGTCTTGTGGTAGATTTTTAAGGTGCGGTAGAAAATAACGTTCTACATATCTTTCTATATTTGAGTTTACTGTGTCTATCCATAGTCCTTGTTTAAAACTTTTATTTAAAGCACATTTAATAAAATCATTAGCAGCACCTTTGGTTAGTCCGAATCTACGACCTTTTACAACTATCTTGTATCTTGCTGTGCTATCAAATACAGTCTGTTGTGCTGGAAAGTTTTTAATCTGTAAGTTAATATCTGACACATTTATTCTGCAAATTTCTTTTTATCTTCTTCTATAATTCGAATATTTAATTCTGAACCATTAGGTCCAGTTATTTCTGTCCTTTCAACCATTTTTCTTTTAAGTTTTAATGCCGTTTCTAGATATTTATGTCTCGCCATAAAGTCTGGAACATCAATAAAATCATTACTGTCTGCTCTTGCATTCTTAGAAGTATTAACTGCGCTTACAGTCCTTGTTGAATCAAGTCCTTCCATTATTCTTTGTTGAAGTAAATTATCTGTTATACCAGCCTCCTCTAAAAAGTCTGCAAAGTCTAGTTTTGTAAGGTTTTCCCACCCTATTTGTTTGGCACTATCTCTATTTTTGCAATTATATACTTTTGAGGCTGCTTCTGTCGCATTTCCCAACTCAAGATATAGTTTTAACCATTTCCTTTGTTTTAGTGTTAATTTATTATTTGTCATTTTTAATAGGTTGTAATAGTCATATTATACCATGTCAAGTCCTACTCAGATTCACATAGTAAGGAACACTTGTCTTTATCATCTCCTCAACTAAGTTAGGTATTTCTTCTTTAGTTGTAGGCCATACTGATTGTATGTTTTTAAATATTCTCATTACTTCTTCGTCCTCTTCAGCCCAGTGAGAGAATCCATCGTGTGCGTAATCAATATTTCTTCCTGATCCTATCATTTTAACTGGTATGTTTTCGTGATTAATGTAGTTTCTGATAGTTTCAAATGGTCTGTAAAGTAAGAATGGTGTTATTGAGTAAACAAATGGTATCTTTCCTTCTAATGCCATACCAACAGCAACTCCCATCATTGTTTGTTCTGCTGCACCTACATTAATAAATCTATCTTTTATATTCTTTTTTATTTTATCAAACATACCAAAGCCTAAGTCTCCAGTAACTAACCAGATATTCTCATTTTTAATCATGTGTTTGTATAATGACTCTGCAAATTGTTTTCTAATGGGACACCTCCTTTACTTCGTATTCCTCTTTAGTTAAAACTTTATAATGTGCCAAATTTCCTTTTAATGCTGGATGTTGTTGTACTGATGTTCTACAAAATATCACAGTTGGGAATCTCCTGCGTTGTTTTAATAATTTAGGTAGTTTACCTCTACCCATACCAGTTTCTACCAATACATCACCCATAAATCCCGTTAACTGTGCATGTAGGTCTTCTCCTTTAATTCTTTTGTATGCACCCCAACCGTTTACATTTACTAAAACTATTAAGTTTGATACTTTATATTCCCACCCAACTCTTAAAGCTTCCCATATAGAACCTTCGGAACACTCACCATCACTTATCAAACAAAATACATTCTTATTCTTATTAGCCATTGCCATACCGAGAGCAATAGGTAAACCCTGCCCTAGACTGCCCGTACTACACTCTATTCCATGTTCTATGTCTCTATTAGGATGTACTCCGTGAAGGTCAAAAAGTATTTCAGCATCATGCCCTAAATACTTTTCTAAAACTACATACAAAGCCAGGGCAGCATGACCAGCGGATAATACAAAGGTGTCTTTTTCTTGTTTAATTGCGTAAACTTCATCTATTATATTGACAGCACTAAGGCAACTACCCAAATGAGATAAACCTTTTTTATAACTAATATCAATAATGCGTTTCTTTAAATCCATGTTAATATGGTAGATAATATTGCATTGTTTCTTCTAAACCTTTTTTTAATGTAAATTTTGGTTTCCAACCTAATGATCTGATAAGTTTGGTATCAGCAACCCAACTTTTCATGTCGTTGTGTCGTTTCTTACACTTTTTGAAACTTATCATATTGCCCATACTTTCAACAATTTCAGCTACTTCCCAATTAGTATGTTGTTTACCTGTACCTATGTTTACTATCTTACCTTTTAATTTTTTGATATTTTTAACAACTATCATCATTGCTTCTATAAAATCTGTAACAAATATCCAATCATGTGATCCGTCTGATATTTCCATATTTGTCCCACTTATAGCAGATGTCATTAATTTTGGAATAAATCTAAATTTTTCTTCAAACCCACCATATAAAGAGAATGGTCTTACTGTTACAATAGGTTTGTTGTTTATTTTACTCCAAGCCTGACACAATAAAGTTCCAGCTGCCTTACTTGATGCATAAAGAAAATCTGGTTCCAAAAGATCAGTTTCTTTCATTGGTTTATTTTTAACCCCGTACTCACTTGAAGTACCTATATTTATAAATGCTTTATATTTGATATGGTTTGATGCCTTTAGTAATTTAAGAAGTTTAGTAACATTAGTATTATAAATCTCATCTATTCCGTTTCTTTGACCCAAGTGTTGACCGTATGCTGCCAAATGAAATATACAATCATAATGACCTTCTATCCTATTATCGCTTTCAAGATGTTTGCGATCCCATATGTCTACTGAATGTCCCAACCGTAATAGATGTTGTCGCAAGTTGGTACCCAAGAATCCGCTGACTCCTGTAATTAAACATTTACTCATAGTGTAATATTGCGTGGCAATTTGCACACAAGATTTCTAACCCTTCTAATGGATAATTTTTCAATCGCATATAATCACCTCCATATCTTTTACCATTTGGTTTTCCTTTTCCTATTTTATGATGAATCTGTAAAGCTGCAACTCTATCAAATCCACAGTTCTTACATTTACCTCCCAATTTAATTAAAATATCTTTTTTTCTTTTTCTAATATACTTTTTATTCCAAGCGTTAACCTTATCTTTATTTTTTTGACAATATTTCTTTTTTCTTTCTTTAATTATTTCAGGATTTGCTTCCCTATATTTCTTAATTCGTGCCAAAACTTGTTCCCTGTGTGCCCAATAATATTCTTTGTTCTTGAGAAGTTGTGCCTTTGGTGTATGCATATAAAACCATATTACTAGAAAAATAGGGTTTCGTCAAATTTACAGGTGGTATTTCTTTAATATAAACTTTTTCACCACAATTCCCGCAAAGAACTTCAAATTGAGAACCAGATATTATTGTATAGTTTTCTCCACCTCTTTTAATCTTAAAATTTCTATCATCGTCTATTTCTCCAATCACGAAAGGTTTAGGTCTAACAATCTCTATGTTAAATCCATTACCTTTCCATTTGCTTACAGTTTTTTTAGACTGTAATTGACAATTAGGACAAATTACCAGTTTTTTTCGCATATATTTCTCTAGCCTTTTTTAAACCCTTGAATGTTCCTACATCTACCCAGAAAGCAGACTTCTGTCCATACCTGAGAGATGGTATATCTTGTTCAAAAGGATTAACCAATCTAATTCCTGCATATATGTTGTTATCCATATATCTAAGGTTCTTTCCTTTACTTAGACTTATCATTGAATACAGATCTACATTTGTTAAAGTATCCCCATTTACAACAACACACTGTTCATCACCTATCCAACCTGACAATGAATCAATTGTACCCTGTTCTCCAAGTAATTCTTTTTCATATGTGTATATAAAATTATTTCCAAACTTTTTCATTATTTGTAGTGGTTTATAATGTGTATTAACTGCTATTTCAAATATACCGTAGAAATGTAGATAGTTCATAATTCTTTCAAGTACACTCTTACCACATATATCTATTAAGCACTTAGGTTTAAAGTATGTAAGTGGTCTAAGTCTAGTACCATACCCAGCACAAAGTATTATTGCTTTCACTTCTTAAGTGTCTTTCTAATTAGTAAAAATAACGAAAGAAATCCCATTATAGTCCACGGTAATATATTTATATAATAAAATGTATTCATAATATCCTCGTTTCTAAGCCATTAAAATCTATCCCAAAATCTGTCCAAGTACAATCATATTTAGATAATGCTTCTTTTAGTTGATCTTGTTTATCTGGTGGACAAACAAACAGAATGTGTCCTCCACCTCCTGCTCCGAGTATCTTTCCACCTATTGCACCGTTTTTCAATGCAGTTTGATATATTGCGTCTATCTTTTCATTTGTAGTACCAGCATTAGATTTCTTCTTTAATTGCCAAGCATAGTCTAATAGTTTACCCACAGAATACACATCTTTATTAGCAATAGCATTTACACCATCATATGTTAGTTGTTTTATACCGTCTAATGCGTTTAGTTGTGGTTTAGATAGTTCTTTAAATGCTTCTTGTATTTTACCTGATCTACGGTTCTTTCCAGTATAAAATAAGGTTAGATATGGAAGTAGGGGATCAACAAAAGATGGCGATAGTTGTGTAACTTTAACTTTATCAGTAAATTCCATTACATTGATACCACCGTGAATGGCTGCGTATTGATCTTGTTTACCACCAAATAATCCAAGTTCGTTTACTTCTATGTTCCAGGCCATTTCTGCTATTTGATCTTTATTCATTATTATTCCTTTTGCTTTATTTACAGCACCTATCAAAGCAACAGCTAATGATGCAGACGAACCCAAGCCAGATTCAATAGGGCCATCAAAAGTGTGTTTTATTCCACAATTTCCAACCTTAAAAGGATTGAGAAATTTATTAATAAAATCTAAACTATCACCTTCTAGCCAATCATGTTTAAAAGACTCTGTATCAAGTATTATATGTTGTCTTATATTTATAGCTATACTAAAAACAACACCACCATATTTTGAAGCGTAAGGATTAATATCAGTACCACCTCCGAATAAACTTATTCTGCATGGTGCTTGTGATATTATTTTCATTTGACTTTTTTCATATATGTATATGAGCCATATTTATGTTTAACCAAAATATTTGCGTATATCCTGCCAATTTGTAAAACGCAAACTTCTATCGTCTATGTATATAGTCGTACCTTTTTGTTTTATATTGGTTATAGTTATGTGTGGAAAATTATACCTATCAAGCCAAGATTGAATTTTGTCCCATTCTTCTGGAGTTCTATTTGTACATATATAAAGATCATGACCTAAGGATAGTAAATAATTTATTGCTTCTAATGAATTTTTAACTGGTTTATTGTTGAACCAATTAGAACTACTAGGTAACTCTGGGTGAGAGAGTATCACACCATCAAAATCTAAAGCATACTTCATATAAATTCCTTTTCTACTATTCTAGTTATATCATGCATTAATTTAAGTTGATATTCTTGTACTTTGGCAGTAGTTTTTCCTTTTCTTGGTAAGTCTATTGTTTCTATTCCATGATGTTTTGCTGCTTCTAATCCGTATATTACATTTACTGATTTACCACTCGTAGATATACCAATAACAATATCTTCTGGTTTTGCTAATGCCCATACTTGTTTAGTAAATATCTCATCAGAAGAATAGTCGTTGCTAATTGAAGTTAATATCGAAGTGTCTGTTGTTAGTGCTATTGCAGGAAGTGGATCTCTTTCGTGTTCAAACTTATTTATAAATTCCGCAGCCCAATGTTGAGACATAGAAGCTGATCCGCCATTTCCAAAAATTAATAGTTTACCACCTCTATTGAAGCATTTAATTATCTGTTGGGCAATATGTTTGGCAGACATTTACTGGTATTATACACTATTTTAAACAATTTTTTTCCACCCATTTTTGATTTGTACATAAATTTCTACATCATCAAAATCGTCTGCTAAGAATCTATTTTTTACTTTATAGACTATAATTTTATCTCTTAGTGAAATGGAGATTATATCATCGTAGCTTATATTATCTTTAATTATTTTAAATTTCATGATCCTAGGTGCAAATTATCATAAGGATACTCTAATTCAAACCAATCCATTACTTCTTGCCATTCCATTTTTTCTTCTAACCATTTTTTCATTAACATATTAGCTTGTTCTTTTGTAATAATTCCAGCATCAACATCATCATTTAGTTGGACGTGTGGTATTTTATGTTCTTGTTCTTTCATATTGTCTGTGTATTTTGCATTGGTTATTTAAACTTCATATTCTTCCTTTTCAATCCACCTTAAAAATGTTATTGTCCAATCAATATATTTTTTATTTAATTCGTTTAGATATTCTTTTCTTATCTTTTTACGAAGTTCTTTTAATGTATATTTCTTTTCTTTCATTTCTTTCCTTCCTGTATGGTTAAAAGTTCTTTGTTTTCGTATATATTGCCTATGACTTCAAAAATACCCATATTAGATACCACACTTTTTGACCACTTAAAAGATGCCCAATGACTATCCCATTCAAATACCCCAATCTCAGTCTTTGTCTTCGTAATATAACCTTTACCTACTTTTTTATTGTAACCGTATTTATTTTTTACAATATCCCCCTCATATATCTCTTTTCCATTTTTATCTTTTAGACCTGTAAATTGCATTAAATTTTCTGGTTTACATTCTTCATCTATACAACCGTTAATTTTTAGAGGGATATTATCCCAATTAAATTTTATACATTTAACTTCTCGCATTTGCTTATTTTTAATATCCCAAGCTCTAAATTTAATTATTCTATTCATTTTATTTATACCCCCTTTACTTCCTCTCTAGTCAATGATTTATCCCCTTCTATGGTGTTTAGTTTTTCTATAATTTCTGATTATTAAAGATTTTCATATATTTATGCTGGCTTAGCAGGATTAACACCACACCATTTGTGATTTTCAGAACCACAGACAGGGCAACTTTCATCCTCTCTTTTGTAGTTTTTATTGTAACCCAAATCCGTATCATCAGTTGTTGTCACAGTTCTTTCTCCCTCTAAATCAAACAAGTCTGAAATTAGACTAATAGATTGGTTATATCCAAACATCGTCCCTTTATCAAACTCTGGGGTAATTGAGTCAAGCGGATGCGATAGACTTTTCTTCCACCTAATAGCTTCAATTAAATGTTCGGCACTTCTAGTTAAGATGTAAACCATCCTGTCTATGTGTTTTTCTTTGTGTTGGATTACTCCGAGAGTGGGGGTAGATGGAAAGACAGCGTGGACAAGTTCTGCCTCTATAATTCTTCGTATCTTTTTGCCTGTTTTGGTGTTTTCTGTAGCTTGTTTACAAGGGCTACTTATTAACCCCAAACGACTTGCTGTTGGCATTTTTTCATATCCACATTTATTGCAGTATTCGTGAACTCTCTCGTCCGACCACCATTTGAGTTCTATTCCACATTTTGGACATTTAGTTTTATTTGGTTTCATTTTATTTATATTACTTATTTAAAAAACTAATTGGGAGGGGCGACTTGGATGTTACTCCGCTGTCGCAAGGTTTGTTGCCAACTTAGCCAGACAGTCACTTAGAGCATCCTCATGTCTGGAACCGCCTACGCTCTTGCTTCTAGGTTTAGATGTTGCGCTCCCGCCTCCCCAATTAATCTTTTAAAGTTCCTTATTCCCCTTTTGTTTTACAGTATTATCTATTTCTTTTCTTAACATCCATGCCATATCCCACAATAAATTATTTGTTGATTCAAGCTTTTTCCAGTACATTTTCTGACCATCTCTTACTCCCTCCATATAAATTAAGTTTTCTCTTTTAGTTTTAAATTTCTTCATTCTGTTTTTGTTTTACACCATTCACAACAAGCCTTGCAAAGTACCTCTGTTCCTGCTGGTTCTGATACTTCTATGTTGCAACAGGTATAACTTGTATTTACAAATTTTTCTACAAATCCTTTACCATCCATTTCCATTACAGTTACTCCTGGCATTATTTCTTCTGACTTAAAATATCCTCCGTCTTTAAATTTTTTAGTTATTTTTGTCATATTCTATTTATATCTTTAATTATATTTGATTATTTCATAAATTTTTATAATCAATTTTTTTCAAATCCATTTTCAAATATTTTTTAAAAGGTTTCCAATACTTCTTTATTTCCTCACCAAATACTCCCCCCCAAACTATTGGCTTTTTGCTTAAAGCTTGTATTTCATTTTGGTTATTGTGTATATCTTGTAAGAACAATCTTAATGCTATATGTATTTTCTTTTCTGTATATTTTTTCATATTCTATTTATCTTTCTTGTGAGATAGTTGTATTTTATTTATTAGATTTCTTCTATATGTTGTGTAATACCCATTATGATAGCCCTTTTTATATGCTTCTTTTATCTCTTTCTCCATTTCTTTCCTTGCTTTTTTATATCCAGCATCAAAACCTTCTTTGTGGATTTTGTTTAACTTAGTTAGTTTAGTTAGTTTCATCTTTTTTAATCTAATAGGAACTGCATCTCCCTTTTCATTTAAAGCTGTTATTGTATATTTGACATTTCCCTCCATATATCCTTCTTTCCTTGCTTCCTCTACTGCGGAGTGGATAAAAGATTTAAGGGTTTTTCTAAGTCCGTCGTGTCCATAACAAACTCTGGTGCAACCACAAAGGTCTATTTTTTCAAATCTTTCTTCCCAAGTCTTTTTCAACTGTGTATCTTTCAATTTAGATAAAGATGGTTTCATAGATTTTTATTATATCGGTCAAGATTTTCTTGATATGTCTTTATATCTCCAACGTCTAGCGAGAATAAAAAGGGTAAAGAATTTATAGGGTGATATTTGGTTTTCCACCTTAAAAGCTCAAGCGATATATTTTTCTTCTCTTTATTTTTCATTTTATTTGTTCTTTTAAGCAATCAAGACGACCTTTTAAATAAAAAATCCGTAAGTCTTGGCTGATTGTTTCAATTATTTTAGAGTCTTCTAAGACACCATTCCATTTTTGTATGTCTTTGAGTAATCTCTTAGCTTGTTTTGTAAAGTCTGGTTGTTTCATATCTTACTTATTTTTATAAACATCTTACCTAACTTTGCTAGTATTTCTGGTTTAGTATCTATAAATGTAAAGTCTTCTTGATGGTTCCTGGTAAAAAGTGTTATACCTTCATCTGAGATATAGGCAAATATTGTTAAGGTTTTACCATTAGTTCCTTTAGTTTGTATAAGATATTCTGTTCCTGATTTTGTTATTTTCATAGTTATTTCCAACATTTATAAGATGCTACCCATGGTCTTGTACCTTCTTTGTCGTAAATTCTTTTGGCACATTTGATGTTATCATCAGCATCAAGTGGATCACCAGTACATTTGTAGTGGTTCCAGGTTCCATTTATGATCTGAAAAAGTCCTTTAGCGGAACTAATTGTATGCTTTGCACCCAGATTGTAAGAAGATTCGCAAAAAGCAATATGTAGCATTTCTGTATCTTCACCAAAGGTTGCTTCTATCTTTTCTTCAACTGTTAAAGGCTTAGGTGTTGGGGTAGAGATGACCACTTCACCAAGTTTTATATTAGAAGTACCTATAAATGGCGTAGGTGATGGCACAGGTGTATTTTCTTGAGCGTTTGCCTTAGGGGTATGAGCAATATCATAGCCTACTAAAAATGTAGTTAGCATAATACTTATAAATATGTTTCTAATTAAGTTATTCATACATAAATATTAACACTACTTGGTGTGTTGTCAAGTAGATCTTTTTTTCATTAGATCTTTGTATATTTCTTCTAGTTGCCACTTGTGTATTGAAGGCATTGGTTTGTTACCATCTCTTACTAAATCTTCATGTCCTGCAACATCTAAAACAGATATAACATATTCTGCTAAAACAGATGGACGCATTTCATGGAGATAGTTACACGTTCTACATTGTTGGTAAACATTTCTTAAATCCCACCTAACTGACTTAGCTCCACGAGTTATATAGTGTCCTGGTTGCATTATATCTGATCCTTGATGTTCTGGTTTAATTTCTCTCCAAAGAGGGCAAGTAACACAATGTCCATCTCTTTCAAAGACGATTTCTTTTACTAGTTTATCCAATTTCTTCATTAGACCATCTTTAGATATTTTAGGCATATTTATTATTCCATTCTTTTTTAAGTCTTAACATTACATCTTCTGCTATTTTAACAGGTTTGTCGTTATTAGGTTTGGAGTCTTTATAAATAAGCCAGTTGTTAAGTTCCATTACTGGTAAATTAAATGGTTCGTTTGGTTTTCCTTTGATTGTTTCCCAATAATCCATATGTAAAATTTTTTGTCTATGTTCCGATCCCTCCTTACCAAAGTCATCTTCCCAAGCGTGTTTTCTTAACTTTGCAAGAGTAGTTTCCATATAGTAATTTTTACTTTGTATATAGTATCTAATTCTAGGAGACGGTCTTGATTTTAATTGATCCCTCATAACATCGTAGATTCTAGTAGACATTGTTATTATTCCTCCTGAGTTTTCGTGGAGTTTATTTAGAACTAACTTTCCTGTCCTTAGAGAAATTACAAACCTACCGTTAAATTGATAGACTGGAATATTACCATCTAAATAAAACTTAGACTGTGGTATTAATTTTGATCCAATATATATTGCAAGGACAGATTGTTTCATTTTTTCCCGTATTTTTTAAATATCTGATCTAACATCCATTTAAACATAGCAGATTGAGATACTTCTATTGCAAAGATACTTCTTCTAAGCATTTCAAAAGTAGCCGCATCTTGCGGTTCTAAATATAGTCCTATTCTAACTTTGTTATTTTTCATAGTTTCCTTATAAGACAGGCCGAATCGCTTAGCGAGTTAAACCCAGCACTCGGCTTGTCTATACTTCTGTTTGGCCCCAGTTCAGTCGGGCAGGCAGTACAATAGTGTAGCACTGTCTTATAAAAAAACTATTTTAAAGTACTTTCTTCGTAATCTTTTTGACTAGCGTAACCTTCATTTTCTGTTATTCGCATTGGTTGAGTAGACCAACATTTCCAACACATACTGTAAGTTTTAGTTCCATCCCAGTTTTGTGGATCAAATCTAGCACCACAACGACACGTTAGCTTCTTCATGTATATTGTCTAAGATTAAAAAATCTACCATCGCTTATCATGTGACATTTTCTACATAACCATTTCCAATCATTTACATTTTCTTTATATTCACCGCTTATATTTGTTAATTCTAACTTCTTAGATAGTCTGCAATTATCACAAACTTCTGGTTTTGGTAACAACTTTTTAGTTGATCTATGTATCTTGAAATAATTAAATTCGTTTTTATATCCTGTTTCTCCTGTTTTATGAGAACATCCACAACTTTTCTTTAAACCATATCTAACGTTACCACCATGAGCAACTATTCTTTTACCACAATCACAAACACAATTCCAATAAACAACATTGTTTAAAGATTCTGCAAAATCAATAATTAACAATTTGTTAAATTTTTGCCCTGCCATGTCTATTCTATTTTTTGTTTTCATGCTAGGCTCCCCATTCCTCCATTGCTTTATCTATATTTCCTACTTGGCTAATATTATAATCAGAATCTATTAGTTTTGGTTGTGGTTTAAATTTACAAAATGATCCGTCAGGGTTTTTATTAGGACAAGACCAAAATGCTGGATAATGTTTACCTGTCGTTTTACTTACTCCTGCTGGTCTTAGAGACATTGGTACATTGTGTATTCCACACATGGTTGCATTTGGATCTGTCGGAGTTTTTATACTTTGTTTGTTAGTGTCTTCATTCCATGAAGGTTTAAAACCTGCATTTAAATAATCATCTATTGTTTCTTTTAACAGATCTATCTTTATATTGTCTGGTACTGATTTTTTAATATGTACCCCTTTATAATAAAGATCTACACTGGTCCAAGATGTTTGTTCGTCTTTCATATATATAGTTTTAATACCTCTCTTTTTAATAATTGTTCTTTGATATAAGTTTCTTCTGGTAGGTCAATTTGCATCTTTTGAATGTTTTTAATTCTTTTGACAGTTTTTTCCATGTCTTTAATGTAATCCTCGATTGTTTTGTTATTCATAGATATATATTAATACTTACACTAAATAGTGTCAAGTAGTAGTTTGTTATAGGATAATTGCGTAAATAGAATAAATTAGTTTACGCATTTTACGCAGAAAATTGAAGCTAGTTTTGCCCTTACTATTGTGAATAACAATTAGAAATCATGGATTACTAGAAGTTTAGTAAGGGCGTTCTAATTATATCACAAGGCCCCTCGATGACCACCCATTCTATATTTTTTTGGATCGTTTAATTTAATACCCATTCTTTCTCGGATCTCGTCTATCTCTGCGTCTGTCATTGGAGGTTCCTGGTGTTTTATTACTTTAAATTTTTTAAATATTCTATTACTCTTTCGTATTTTTTTAATTAGATATGAGTCTTTGGGGTGTGTCATAATCGTTTTGCTATTTCATATACTACATTAGTGGTAACTGCATTTCCAAGTGTTTTGTAGCGTTGGGTATCTGATATTTTCCCTTCCGTTCCGTATTCTGTCCAACCATCAGGAAATCCTTGTAATCTCTCACATTCAGTTGGTGTCAATCTTCTAATACTTGTGGAATGTGTCTCCCCCCCACTGATGTCGGTATTGTTGGACTGATTCCTTTCTTGCTGTAAACTCTGTTCCCCTGTCTTTGATTTTTCAGTAACGATATAAGGGTCTGACTGTCCTTGTTTGTAGTATCGCTGCGTAATTGTGGGGGAAATTTGCCCCTGTCGTTTAATAGAAACGCTGTTATTTTCTCTGATAGGAAATACTTTGGGTCTGGGTTCTCCTCTAAGATGTCCGATAATGAAGATTCTTTCCCTGTTCTGGGGGACTCCGAAGTTTTTGCTGTTAAGAACCTGCCATTGATACTCATACCCCAAGTCGGTGAGAACCCCAAGTATTGTCTGGAAAGTTTTGCCTTCGTCATGACTAAGTAAACCTTTGACGTTTTCAAGTATAAAATATCTGGGTCTTTTGTCGGCAAGAATCCTAGCGATTTCAAAAAATAAAGTCCCTCTGGTGTCGTCAAATCCTTTGCGTTTTCCAGCGATTGAAAATGCTTGGCAAGGAAATCCTCCAACAAGTAAGTCAAAGTCTGGGATTTCACTAGACTTAACTGTTCTGATGTCCCTTGTGTCGCATTCTCCATAATGTTTTTTGTAGATTGAACTGGCGTATTTGTCCCATTCATTACTATATACTGCCCTGAACCACCGCTTGTTGGAATACAAAATGCTTCGTTTTTCTTCCAAAGCGGACCGCTCCCCCCGGAACTGTACTTCAGGCTTGGTCGATTTGGACTTCTTGTTTGTTGATTCAACACCATTACATTTTTCAAGTCCATATCTAAATCCTCCTATTCCTGCAAATAAATCTATATATTTCATAATTTTTCATATAGCTTCTTAAGCCATTCTGCTTTATCTTTATTTGTTTTAAACTTACCCTTCCAGTATTCCTTGTGCTTCTTGGGAGGTAACTCCTTCAGAAACCTTGGTATGTATATTATCATCGGCGGCGGATATAAATTCTATCAAAGACGGGAGTAGATGCATTTTAAAACGTAGTATGAGTGCTGCATTCCATTCACTAGGTTTTCTTTGGTAGAGGTAGTCTAGTCCTTTTAAAAGTTCTTCTTTTGATTTCATATGAGTATTATACTATGTTTTAGTTAAATTTTATCTCCAGATTCCTGAGGTTAGAGGAAAGAGTTCCCCTACCCCTTAAAGGGTTTATAATCGGCAAATTACTATAACTTAATAGTGTCTTTCCCTGTTATCTATCTAGTGTAACAGCCTCCAATTTGTCTAAGGCTTATTGTTAGCTTAACCCTATCTCCGTCATCCTTTCGGTTTTCGGTTCTAGTCAGGTGTTCTATTTATGAAACGCACAACACCAAATTTAAGTTCCCCATGCGTTTCTTGTTGAAAAGTGTGATATAATGAAGTTTCTTAAACATAACGCCATCTTAATCGGTGGCGTTTTTGTTGTCAACTATCAACTATTACTAATAAATTATATAAAACTATATCATTTATTCTTATCTTTAATGAATACCACTTTATCTTTGGGGGTTGATTTACCTAGGTCTTTGTAAATTGGTCTAAAAGTTTTCCTTAAATGGTGTTTGAAGTTTGTTTTAACTATTTCGTAGCCTATACAAGTTAACATTTTGTTTTGTGTACTAACATAGCCCACCTATTAACACGTTGTCCTCTGTCTATGTCGTACCACTTACTGTTAAATTCTTCTATAGTAAAAGTATAGTCGTGAAGGTAAACTTTACCATCTTCGACCTTCTCAAGGAGGCTGTAATGGCCATCCTCGCTATCATCTGGTCCGTCCATCCAGTTAACTACTACATGGTGGAATTTAAGTAGGTCTTTGTATTCTTCAATAGGGAGTCCTTTAATTTTAAAAACTTTAAGTCCTAGTTCTCTAGCACCCATCAAGAGTCCTATGTGTGAAGTACCTTCTTTGTTGGAGGTTCGGCATGAGTCTGCTATTTCTGATTGTGATGCAAACATTCCTTCTTGATGAAGTATGTCCTGAATAACGGCTGGACCGCAGTATCCCTCTTGCTCATTTTTTATTTCTTTCATAGTCTTCTTTAAATATCTGACCTAACAAAAAGGTTTGTGCTGTTTTTATATCTTTAAATACTTCAATTTTTCTTTCGTTAGGCCAAAGAACTAGAGTTATACCAGCGTGACCTGGATTCATTCCTAGACCTATTCTGGAAGCCCAGGGGTCTTCTACTTTATAAGTTCCTGATACTACTGCAACGATGTCTTTTCCACCTTTAGTAAAGTGTTCAAACGAAGATTGATGAGTATGTCCTAACCAACCTATATCTGCTGTTTTTTCACCACTTTCATACTCCATTAGTCTCTTAGGAGCGTTAGTTATATTAATTTTTGATTTGCCCCAGTAGGTATGATTAAGTATCATTTTATAAGTATATCCCGCGGTTTGAATATCCAGGTGTCCACCTTCTGTAAAGATAGGACATTTAAACTCTGATGCAAATGTTTCAAAGAAGTCTTGTCCTCCCTTTTTTCCAAACAAGTCGTGATTACCATGTGCAATAACTGAAACTTTGTCTTTTCTGTCTAACTCTAATAGTTTTTTAAACATAACCTTTGCTTGGTAGTTAGGTGGTAGAGGGTTTTCATACATACCATCTGGGAACTGAACTGCATTGAAGTTATCTACATGATCACCATTAGTTCCTAAAAAAAAGTTAGGTGTATCTTCTACAATTTTAAAGTGTTCATCTAAAAGGTCATAGTCTACATTTATACTTCCATAGTGCATATCACTCATTAAACAAATGGCAAACGGAAGTGTAGGATATTCTAATTGTGGAATCCATGTTCCTTCTTTTTGTCCAACTTTTGCTTCTTTGGCTAGTTGTTTGGATTCTTGTAGGAATTGTGTAGTTTTGTCGTAGTTGTATTCGTGGGGTTTTTTATTGGGGAAAGGAAGTGTAGGAGATATTATTTTTTCGTCTCCCCTACCATTTATTATTAATCTTTCCATTTTTTAATTTCCGCAATTATATACATGATATGATTTGTATCACTTTGTTGTACTTATGTGCTATAATTAACTAAAGACACGAAGGGTACTAATTTGATGATTGGTTCAAACTCTTCGTGTCGCTAGTTTTTAATTCTTCTCTTAATGTTTCTAATTTATCCATATCTCTTTTTTTTATTAAGTCTGCTACCCTATCCCAAGTTTCTTTTTCTAGTGTTCCGACTTTCATACCTTGTTCTTGCAACCCTCTTAAAATTGCAATTGTTTCTAGTTGTTTTCCTATTCCATTACTATTATATACTTCAGTCATATCGATTTGTTACTTTTATTTCTCTACCTTGTGCTACCCATCCACCACTTGCTCCTTCAAAGAAATGATATTCATGTTCTGAAAAAAGCTCGTCGTTTTGCATACATATATTACTTATTGCTTTATTGGCTTCAAATAAACAATTTATTATTTCTTCTCTGTTTACTTTCCCACCTTTTTCTAAAAGAGTGTTTACTTTACATACTGCATCAACCATTCTATCTTTTAAACTTTCTTCTAAACTTTCATTAAATAATTTAGCGATGTCTCTTTCCATTATTGTCAATTCTTTCTATTAGTTTATGTATCCACATATGCAAATCTTTATCTAATAAACTTAAATTTTCAAACTCACTTGACCCACCTTCACTTTTCGGTATTATGTGATGTACGTTTTTAGTTCCATCTCTAGTGTCATAACCATGTAACTCGTATAAAATTCTTTTATTTTCTTTTAAGTGCCTCTTGTCTCGTTCCATTTACTTACCTGTATTTAAAATCTTGTAAGTCCACCTGTTAATACTTTGTCTTTTTCTTCTTTACCAAGTTCGTGCATATACTTGTCTACAAATCTTAAAAAGGTAACTCCTGCTATTATTCCAAGAACTTTAAAATCAAACTTACCAGTTTCAATCATTGAAATTGCTACTGGAAGAATTGAAATTAAAACTATTCTAAGTGCTTCTTTTAATGCTTCTATTAGTTGTTTACTCATATAAATCACCGCCTATCTTTTTTAAAGTAAGTTATTTGTATTCTTTTTGCACCAAGAAACCACTTTGTAAAACTTATAAGTCTGCTTTCCAAAGCACCTCGAAACCCAAACTCTTTTATTTCCCAAATAAATGTTTTCATTGTATTTTTGACAGTCTAAGAACTATGTAAATTATTGCGATTACGTCTAACATATGTAAAATTCCATCCATTTTATCTTCCTTTTTGTAAAAGAATAACCAGTTTTGTAATCTTTTACTTTCTTTCTTTATTATAACCCATGTCTTACTCAAAAACTGTTCTGCTTTCAATTCTAGCGGGTCTGTTTTTGGTTTTATCATAATTCCTACATTAAGGAGTAGGCACTTACTCTTTACCCTAGTAACTCTTTAATTTTATTCAATTTAACCCAAACCCAGCCCTTGCCCCAACAAATATTTTCAATTTCTATTAACATATTTCTTAATCTATCGTTTTCCTCAGATAGTCTTACTATTGTACTTTTGTTTAAATCTAGTTCTTGTCTTAGATTGGTAATATCTCTATCTTTATCATTTAACATGCTTTTAATCGCTTGGACTTCCTGAAGGCCGTATGGCTCTCCTAAATCGATTTTAAGGGGGGTCTGTGGTGGAAGTGGATTAACTACTGGTTTTGCTCTTAACCAACCTAAAATATTAGTATAATTATGTGGTTGGATGTGACAAACCGAACCAACTGGCCAATTCTGGTCAAATGACTTTAGGTCGTTAATATTTGCATCAGTACAAATTGCTATATGTCCGTAAGTTCCCGCACCAACTCCCCAAATAATAATATCTCCTTTAATTGGAACCGCTGTCGGTGAATTATCAAATCTATCGTAGTTATCTTTTAAATAAGTAGTCCAAACATCTTTAGCTCCTGGTACTGCTGGGGATTGTGGAAGATTTAAAACTTCTTTAACATACTGACGGTACAAATCCATACATTGAAAACCGTAGTAGTTATCAAAATCTATCCCCTTACCATTGTATTTAGTTATAAATTCTTCTAGCGTCATTTAATTAGTAGTATAACACCAACAACACCTGATATTATCAAAAATATATTTATTCCCACTGCTGTGGTTACTTTGTTTGAAAGATTGTTTATTTCACCTTTTAATTCTGTAACAGAGTTTTGAATGTGTGGTAGATGATTGTTCATTATTTTTTGAACATCAGCTTTTAGTTTATCAACATCACCACTTAAATCGTTTACTTTATAATCTATAATTGTTGGTTTTGTCATATTAGTCTCCACTTCTAATACCGAGCTTGCTAAGAATAAGGGCTGTTGCTCCTGCCGTGGCTCCACCTTTTAATAATGTTCTTAAAAACTTAATACCTTTTGTCGGTTCTACTGTGGTTGGTGATAATCCCGTTTTAATGTCAGCCTTTTCCAAAGAAGCCCTGATTGTTTTAAGTATTTTTTCTTCGGTCAGACCTTCTCTAATTAAACCAGTTCCCTTTTCAAATCCTGGGGCAGCCTTATCTAACAACTTTCTAGTAGCATCTCTAATAGTTCTATGATAGCCACCTTCGATACTTGATCCTTTCATTCCAGCAGCTGAAAATCCTTTGTCTGCATCATCCCAAAGTTTTTTTATCGTTTCAACAGTAACCTTTTTACCTTTAAATCTTTTCGTTGCAGCACTTACATAAGCATCAATTGCTTTGGTTTTTGTTGGATATGCTCTTTTTGCTCTAGATGCCCATTCATTAACTGCAGTAACAATTTTTTTACCGTCAACTTTTACACCCTTTTTAGAAGCTATATTTAAAACCTTGTTCCTTAAGGTACTACCTTTATCAATTTTTTTAAGTCCCTGTTCCAGTAGGTCTGATGTGTATTTTGGAGGTACAATCTCATCCTTAAATATTCTTTTTATCGGCTCTAATATTTTAGAATAATTAGCATTTTTTATAGCAGATACCCCCTTTGCTCCAGTTTTAACAACACCCTTAATCAAACTTGGCAACTCTGCTGTTGATGCTATCTCTGCCCCAACCTCCAATGATCTTTGTGCATATGGTTTATCAATATCATCACTAAATTTACTTTCTATTTCTTGGTTACTACCACTAATTGTGTTATATACCTCTCCAGCTAATTTTAATAGCCTTTGTTTTTCTGCTGGGTCGGTTACTGTTTTTGCCCTTTCTGTTAGCTTTTGTGCCATTTGCATAGCATTTTGCTGTGAAGCTTTCATACCTTCAGCGTCCTTACTTTTTAATCCAGCACCCAACCCAACATCCTGAGCATATTTATAAGAAGAAGTATTCTTTAAGAAGTCTACTAAATTAAATGGTTTTTTTTGCTCACCCTGATTTGGATCAATAACATCTGTACTCAAATATTCTTTGCCAGTCTGATTCACCCCTGCTGTTTGTATAGCATTTTCTGTCTTGCGAATAAACATCTCTTGTAATTTTCTTAATTTCTCTTTTACTTTTGTATCTGACTCACTTGTCTTTGGTATTAAGTCTAAAAATTCTTTTGCCTCAGCATTTGGAATAGCCGCACCTGAAATATAATTTCTAATAGCGGTTCTGATGTCAGCAATATCCCCTCTAAAAGCAACACCTTTTTCTGATCCTGGAGCATTGACAGAAGCTCCGATTCTACTAAAAATGTTATTTAAAAATCCTGTGGTCTTCGGATCATAACTAGTTGATGCCCCCTGTGCTGCTCCTATGATGTTTTTAAATAAATTTACATCTGTGGCTGTAGCCCCAGTTAATTTAGTCGGCCCTGCTGATGTTGCTGTTGTTTCCCAAGGATATTTTGCCATATTACATATTGTTATACAAAGCCCACAATCTTGATGAATCTACACCCTGTTTCTTAAATTCTGGTTCCCATTGATGAATCCATTGCCAAACTTTAGACTTATCCCCACCCGCACTAGAAATCATAGTATTTATAGCACTAGATGTAGCATCCATATCTTCTTTATCTGTACCCGTTAATGACGATCCCAAATCCTTAATAGTTTGCCCTGTTTGGTTATTTACAAGAAGAACCCTACCCCCTGCTGTGATTGTTGAAGTATCCACCTTCTCCGCCTGTAACTTCTGTAACTCCGCCCCAACATTAAACTGTCTTGTTGATTCTCCTAATTGTGCCATGTTTAATGCATTACCTATTGCTCCACTAGAATCACCATCTTCAAGTTGTGCTACAGCATTTCTTATTTCTCTAATCTTTTCAGTTTCAATTCCTGTTAGTCCTGATATTTGTTCATCTATTCCTCTAATATCTGCCTCTTTTGCTAGTCCAATTCTTTCAGTTTCAGGTGATATTTTCTCAGCTAAGGTTTTGTCTAATAATCCTGAAGTTGTAGGTATTCCCCTTCTTCCAAATTCTTGGGCTGTTGCCATTTCTGTTCTTGAGGTTACGTCTTTTAATAGTTGTTCATATCTTGCTGTAAGTGGTTGTTTTTCTCCTTCAAGTCTAGTTTTTTCAGCACCTATTGTAGATTGTACTTCTGGTATACCAGCTTGTAATGATTGAATTGCTGGTTTATTAGCCTGTTGTTGAAATCCCAATAGTTGTTTAGCATAATCAACAATATTAAATGCACCACCAGAAGAAGAACTAGAAGAACCAGACGAACCAGAAGAACTACTTGTTGGATGATATTTACCAGAACCACCCGTTGCATTAAAATCAGCACGAACAGCGGCTTCATCATTCCAGCCTTGATAGCCAGTGTAACCTTTACTTATTAAATCTTGAATATATCCCATCTATTAAATATTAGAGCCGAAGTTGTTTTTTGTCAAAAAGTGAAGAAATTGTCCAAAGAGATACACCCAAAAGAAGTCCTAATGAAAAAATAATACCAATAGTTATAAAAATAGAAGCTATGTAACCAAATACTAGAAATTGGGTCATATTGTTATTATATCACAGATTGAGATTATTTTTAAATATTTTGTAATGAAATATACCAGTTCCTATTCCTGTATTGGAACTCCACACGTTTCCCTTAATAACTTTAAAATATAGTTTTTGAGAATCAGCGTAACTAAATTCATATCCATAATAACCAGCATCAGCAAAACAAGTTGGTGCAATTTGGTATCCAAAATATCCTCCTAAATCTGTCATTGTTACAGTAAAAAATGGGTAATAACCTAAACCATGAGTAACTGTGCCTATTGCTTGGACTGATCCAATAGCCGTACCAGTAGTTACTGTTATGGAACCAGATGTTGAATATTTTAATGTATTATAATCAGAACTAAAAGTTAAATCATTTGCATTCACCGCAGTTCCTGCACCTATTCCAGCTTTTGATATTTGTATTTTTTGAGACATATTTAAAAAGTCGGTTCACAAATAATATATTTAAAAGTTATAGTTTGACTACCAGCAGCAGCATAATATACACCAAAATTTATATTGGTTCCATCCACATACATATCAGTAAACCAAGAATCTATACTGTATGCTTTTTCTCCAGGTATACAAATATAATTCTCATTATATTTTGCAAAACCAAAAACAAAAGGTACACCAGACTGACCATGTGCAGTATTTGTATATTGAACACTATCATTTGACCCAAAAGATGCCGTTTTAGTTCCAACAGATAAAATCTTAAATGTATTTAATGTTGAATCAAATATCAAATCGTTGGGATTAGTTGCCGTACCCACATTCACACCCTGTTTAGATACTTTAATTACTTGTGTCATACTTGTTGATCGTAAAATATATAATAGAAAAAAGTTACAGTTCCATCAGATGAATTTCTTAAAATTATATTTGTACCATTTGACCATGTTTTAGTTAAATTATAAATTCCTATACCATAAACCCAATTATTTTGATTGCTTGCATTTTTTGAATAAACAGCATAAAAAGGTGGATAACCTAAGTTATGGGCAACAGTACCATTAGTATATGGTGCAACATTGAGAGTTCCCCTTGATTTTTCTTTAATTAAAACATTATCAGTATCAGCATATAAAGCATAATGATCTAAGTTTGTATCAGTACCAGCATTGTATCCTGGTAAACTAACCCTCATTGTTTGAGATGGTGTGTAATAATATTCGTAAAAAGCCATGTCTTGTGGAAAAGTACCCTCATTATAACCCCAACCAGTACCCGCTAAATATGATAACATTTCACCTCTTGTATAACTTTCACTGCCGCTTTCTGCTATATAATTACCCACTTGATAGTATGTACTTGTTCCAACCGTACCCCTAGACAAAACAGCCCAATATTTTGTTTCTGTTGTCAAACTTGGCATACTATTAAATATAAAATCTGCTGTACCGATAGTTCCTTTATAATTTGCAAACCAAGTATTACTCGCGGTACTAATAAGTGTGCCTGGTTGTGTCCCACTTTCTGAATATAACTCCATTTTAACTGAATCTGTTGGGGTTGTATCATCATATCCTAAATAAAAAGTCATTTTAGAAAGAGAACCACTAACACTTGGTGTAAAAGATTGAGCAATTTTTGGATTTGTTGTTACTCCCCAAATTGAGTAAAAAGAAATAGTTCCTTGAGATTGATCTAAAGTATACCCCATATTAAATATTTCCTATTATAATCCTATCAGTAGTTCCGTCGTTTACAACAATTCTATTATTAGCCCCATCTATTCTAACATACCCAGTTGTCCCCGTTCCTACCCCTATGGCTACGTCTATTGTACCTGCTGTTATTTTCTCAGCACCAACATTAGCTACATGGACATCTTGAATTACTGCTGTACCTATTGCTGCACTTCCTATGGCTGCTACTGCTATGGCCGCTGCACCAATAGCTGCGTTTTGAATATGTGCTGAACCTATAGCTGCATTTCCTATATTAGCTGACCCAATAGCTCCATTTTGTATCTCTAAACTTCCTATTGCTCCAGTTCCGACTTTCCCATATATGACAGCGCTCCCCGCTAATTTACCAGCAGTTACAGCCAAATCTTGTAGAATAGTTGAATCAACTGAATTTGTACCAAATTTTGAAGTTATAACCGCCGCATCTGCTAATTTAGCAGTGGTAATTGAAAGGTCTGCTATATTAGCACTTCCAATGGCACCACTTCCTATCTGGGTTTGGGTTATTATACCCCTATCGTATGTTGTACTAAAATCATAATTACTTATTGTTTCCAAAGGTCGAGCTGCTGGCGAGTCTTCAGCAATTAGTTGTGCGTTGAGTCCAATTTCAGAGTAGTTGTTAGCCATTTCTTGGTAAAAATTCTACATCGGTTGAGAATCCGTAGAAATTCCATCGTGAAGCTTTACTGGATTCATATAATTTCCAGAATAGAAGTCTTCCTTGACTACCAGATGGGAATCTAGCTTCCATTACACCATCACTAGTTTGTTTTAAATCTATCCAATTTAATTTACCCTTAGTAAAAGTATTTCCAATAGCAACCTGAATTTTTGCTTGACAACCTGGATTAGTGAAAGCCCATATGTAATTAAATTTCTTTTCAGTCTCAGGTTGATCGTAATGTAACATTCCCATTAAAACAGATTCTATTGCTTGTCCATTGTCACTTGTTGCTGTACCTGATAATTTATAACACTGTCCTCCTGAATCTCCCCATATAAACTGTTCATCACCACTAGCATCTGTATATGAATGCATTGCTGTGGGGTTGTTGGCAAACTTCCAATTACCCCACTCGTTTTGTTGATAGTTGTAACGCAAGACACAATCCGATACAGTTTGATCTGTTAAGTCGTCTGTAATAGTGCCTACAGCTGCCATATAATCATACTTAAATATTTCAGCAGGTGCTGTACTAAAGTTCGCCCCAGTTATTCCACTACCCAAATCGTTATATATTTGTCTTTGAATTGGGTTACTTAATATTTCAGGTCTATTACCACCATATCCAAATACTCCTCTTCTATTAAGATAAATTTTATATCCTTCTACATCTGCTATTGAATAAGGCGAAGTTGGCCCAAAATCTGTTACATTATCTATCAAAGAATATCCATCCCATTTATACATAAGCCCCGAAGTTTTAGTAATAACCACTTTGTCGTTAGCTTTAAATACTGATAGTATTCTTCCTTCACCTGGTATCCTAATAGAAGAAGAATCTGTTGTCCAATCAGTTACAGTACCCGTAGTTGAATAGAATAAATTAGTATCTGTACCCGCAGTAGCAGTTCCACGACCAGAATATATTCTACCTTGATACTCTACAAACTGTGATGATAGTGGCGCCCCAGATGTTGTAGTAAATGATGTTCCAGTTGTAGTGTGTCTTGTAACCGCAGTTCCATCACCAACTATCATAACATCATCATAGGATGTATAGCCTATTTTAGAATTAGGTGTAAATGTACCAGCACCACAAACAGTCCAAGCACCTGTTCCTTGTGTTGAGTAATATAGTACACTTCCTGAATATCTATAAGTATAAAGAGTCGTCCCATCATTTCTTGTCCAAGAAAATAGAGTATTAACTTGGCTATTGTCTGGAGTTCCTAAGTAAGTTGTATATCCAGGTCTTTTTTGGTATGCACCGATTGAATCCCTTTGTACATTTAAAGAACGTAAAAGCGACCCTTTCTGTTGAAGAAAAGGGCTAACTTTGAGCTGAAGTTCACCCAGATTAAAAGCTCTGTCGATCATATTAATAGATATTCCTTCCGTAAGACTCAGTTTGTTTATGACACTTAACACACAATGTTTTCAAATTATTTTCATCCATTCTCGAGTCAGGATATATACACCACGGTTTTATATGATGAACATGCAACTTTCTACCCCTTATGCCACAACTCTGGCAGGTATAGTTATCTCTTTCCTGAATGTATTTTATTAAATTAAGGTATTCCCATGTCAACCTTGGTTTTCTTAACTTAGTAATACCACCTTTCCACATTGGATGTTTTTCTCCAGCAAACTGGCCCTTTTTAAAAGAACCTTTATTTGGACCAATTAAACCCTTTGTTCCTTTTAGCCATGATGGAGGAAATATACTTTTATTTAATTTACCCGTTTTCCAACGATTTTTTATCTCACATGATTTACATCTCTTACAAGAGTTAAGACTTAATTTTTTACCACACGAAATACAGTCGGGTTTAAGTACACACATACATTTTCTTGAACAAAATTTCCTTTTATGTGAAGGTTTGTCAAGAATTGTCTTTCCACATTTTTTACATATATATTTTGCCATATTTCCTCATATTTTCCGCTATACTCCCCCACTTAGTATCTGTCTATGTGTAGGCACGAATTAAGGTGTCCCCTATCGCTATATACTCCCCTATTGTGCCTACGGTAGCATATAATCATCCCCATTAACGGGTTCAACCAGTGAAATCATTGTAGGGCCTGTTTTATCTCTAGGAACAATTTTATTTACAAAATCCCTTTTAACTTGATTAGCTTCAGTTGTTTTATCTCTATACTCGTTTAATTTGCCATCTTTTAAGAAAGCTTGTGCTAGAGCATAGTCAACAAAACCCTTAGTAAAAGTCTTCATTGGTTGTGCCAACTCATCATTATCATTAACTAATGTTGTACCAAATTTATAATAAACTATCTCTGCTGTTCCTACATCTGATGGTTTAATTCCTAACACTGTATCCCCTTGCCAGTAGTGATAAGGATGTACTGAACTAAATTGCTCATCAGCGTAGAAGTCATTAACATTCATTTTTGTAGATTGATACTTATCTGATCCGTTATAAGTAATCCATACTCTTCTTGGTTGTATAAAATCTTCTGTAGTTATAGTTCCTAATCCCGATGTTCCAAAAGCCACCGCTGCTGTACCCATTGAGTAGTCTTCATTTACAGATACAACCTCGTTAATCATTTGTTCTCTATACTCATTAATCCAATCATCAATTAATTGATCGTCTTGTAAAAATGAAGAATCCCACAACTTGTCTTTAATTCTTTGTCTGATCTTACCTAGTGAGTAGAATGAGAATCCCCCCGATGTTTGCCAATCACTTTCGGTTGTGGTTTCATTTAAAACAGAATTTCTATAATAAGTTTTGTAAGCATATGATGCCGACCCCGTTGTATGATCGAATGATGTGTATTGTTGGTCTGGCTGATAGGTTATCGTACCATTTGTGATAGGTGTGGCTGTACCAGCAGTTCCAGTTGTAGAGACTTCAAAAACTACTTGGTCATATTTGATGGAGTATACAGGCGTGTCTGTTGGATGTTCATATAAAGTATTTGTTCCTAATGTTCCAGAAGTTCCCGATACTGCAACTGTTCCTAATAATATTATTTCTGTTTGTTCTTCTCCCTGTTCTCCTAATTGAACTGCCCAAGATGTAGCAAACCCATTTGGATTTTCCCATCTAATTACATTAGTGCCTGCTGCAACAGGAAAGTTCAACCTTGTTTTGGTTGTGTTAATGTGTAGATTGTTTGTATGTTGTATTATCATCTTCCTACCCCCAATAATGTCATTCTACTATTAGTTCCTACTGATGCACTTTCTGTTGTATATTCAACAACAAGCATTGGTTTATTACTAGCACTTTCAGTAGTAGTATCTCTAAATATTAAATAATAATTTGCCCCATCCCAAGTAGGAGAAGTTGAACCTACATCATAGACAGAATCTCTAACACCGAACTTACTGACCCCAGTTTTACTAATTGCAGCTAAACCAGTAGCATTTAGAACCCAATCATTATATCCAGCATCATTCCAATTTGTATAACTAATAGGGGTATCACAAAATGGAGTTGAACCTATTTGTGTAAAATCTGCTGCCTCTAAAGCAGATGTAGATGCTGGTGTAGAAGCATAGATATTTAAAGATGGTTCATTAGTTTGATTTCTTGCTTTGGATGCTTTACCGTAAATTGATAATGTGGCTGCAGTAATTGTTGCTCCATCAGGAATGGAGGAGGTATCAAATAAAAATATTGATCTAAATAACTTTGCCCAATTAGGATTAGTTACATGAGCTGTTTCTGAATAAAAAACAATAGAACCGTTGTCAGTATAATTAAATACAGTACCAGCCCCAGCCTTTAAATTAGCCCATGTCTGTCCAGCATCAAGGTCTGCCGTTTCTCTACCGACATAACCATCAAGTGATGCATAAAATGTATCTGCCATTAGATTCCTTTCCAGTAATTAACTGCTATAAATGCAGTTCCTGCTCCTGCTATTATGTAACAAATTTCAGAGTTTGTTCCCACACTTCTTACTGGGAAAGTTAAATCTCTCATAATACCCCCACCTGGTGTAAAAATACCCCTCGCAAGTACTGATCCTCCAGTGGTTGTAGTACCAAATCCTAGGAAAACATCTGTAGTTCCTGCCCCTACAACTATTTGAAGCCCTGATACCCAATGATAAGTGCCTGCCCCAGACGCTGCAGAAAGTGTACCAACTATCGTTCCCCCTGTAGTTCCTACTGCTTGAGCAATTAAAACCTGACTTCCTGTATAAATATTACTTATTGTTACTGAAGATAGAGTTCCTGTAACTATATTGTTGACTACAGCCACATTAGCAAGACTTCCTGTGGTTACAGTCCCAGTTACAATGTTTACATCAGTCCCAGCAGAAGCACCAGAAACTTGTACTGTTCCACCTATACCTAAAATACTCCCTATTGTTCCACCATTAATATTAGGAAGATTTGTATTTCCTATATAAACTCCAACATTTCCAGCATTGGTCACCAAAGCTTTATATGTTCCGTTAGTTATTATGACATCTCCAATAATATTAGTTCCTGAAGGTAATGATGGTAGTGATGATATTGTTCCCGTGACAATGTTTACATCAGTCCCAGCAGAAGCACCAGAAACAGGAACTGTACCAGATATAACAACAGTTCCACCATGAAGCATTGCTATATTTGAAAGTGAACCAGTTGTGATAGTCCCTGTGTTTAAAGTTAGTGAAGTTGTAAATGTTCCCGATTCAATAGTTCCTATATTACCTATTCTTGTAACTAATCCAACTGAACCTACGTTTGATAGAGTTCCAATACCAGTGGTAGTACCTGAAGTAGTGACTATGTTTGATATAGTTCCTATACCTACAACAGTTCCTACTGTACCCAATGTTTGTTGGGTTCCTGAATCAATATTTACATTTGGAATAGAAGAAATAACAGCAATAGTTCCACCGTCATTTCTGACATGTTGAATCTCGGCTCCCGTATCGGTAGTCGTTTTTATTACTGTCTGTGTTCCCTCTGTTACTGTTACTCCCATATTTTTATAATCTTATTGTTGTACCTACTACTGTATTGATTGGATATGTTAGAGCTAAAAGTAATCCCATAGGAGAACCTTTGTAAGCTATTTTCTCAGTCACATATGCATACTGTTCTCTTCCTATAAAATTTAATTTAGGTTTAATATCACTAACTAAAATTTTTGGTTTATTAGTTTTTATAACTCCTAAACTTGGTTTTATATCCTTAACATTTATCATTTTAATTCCAAATTACAGTTACTGTTGGTGTTCCAGATGCTGTATATGTTAGTCCGTTTCTAAATTCTGCTTCAATAAGCAAAGATGCTGGCACTGCTGTAGCTGGTAAACCAAGTGCTAATACTTGATTTGTTGATGCCGTTCCTGCTGCTGTTGCTGAATCAAAAAAGACTAAACTTCCTACATAAGTTCCTGGAATAATTATACTTTGAAGTACAGCATTTGTACTTTTTAACACAGTAGTTGAAGCGGCTGTCCCGCCAGCTACTGCATTGTATTGGTATCCGCTTGATGGTTGCATAATTAATCACCTCCTAACAAAAATAAGAAGCCCCTGCGGACTTCTTATGTCTCTCGCCTGATCGCCCTATATGTCGATTCATTTAGTGGGTTTATTTAGAAGTTCTGTTTGCAGTTCTTCCAAAAAAGGAACCCACCTTTCTTTAAATATAGTATTAATATCAAAATTTGTCAAAATATGGTCTCTACAGTCTTTTTCGAGGCTATTTTTAGGATCATTTAACTTGTTATAAAGTATTTCCATTTTCTCATACATTGATTTGGGGTTAGCAGGATAGACAAATCCGTTCTGTGACCTCCACCATTTGTACTCTGCTGTATCGCAAATCTCACCCGTTTTACCAGCTTTAACCATTTCTGGCATTGATGTACAATTATTAACAATTACTGGTTTACCGCAACTCATAGCTTCAATTGCAGTTAAACCAAATCCTTCGGTTTGTGAAGGTTGTAAATATACATCACAAGCATTCATTTCCTTAGCTATCTGATAAGAATCTGATAAATAAGTAGATTTATATTGTTCCATGAAAAATATATCTTTTTGTATACCCAAATATCTAGCGTAGTCAGCAATAGGAAAACCAGCAGGGCTTATTTGTTGTGTATGAAATAATATATTAGATTTAGGATGTTTATCATGGAACATTTTAAATGCTTCTAATACTTCTTGAAACCCTTTGCGTGGTGGGTTTTCTTTATTAGCTGCAATCATTGCAAATGTAAAAGCATCTTGTGGAATTTTAAGTTCTTCTCTAGCTTTAAATTTATCTCCTGGTTTAAATATGTCTGTATCCGTTCCTTCTTTAATTAAGGTAGATGCAAATCCTTGATTTTCCAATACATTTTGTCCATATTCAGCGAAAGTAATTATTTTATGAGCAAACTTTATTCTTTCAATAATAACCTCTGGTGCAGGGTCTTGATCTATGGGCATATATGGAATCCAAGGTATCTTTTGTTTTGCTAATGCATCTAGGTACTGAGGGTTAAGAGTAAATACATCTTGCATGGTAAACACCACATCTGCTTTAAAATCTATGGCAGCATGAAGTAAAGCATCAGAACCATATGGATCACCCATGCAAGGATATACTTTAATACCATCAACTGTTACAGGGTTTCCTTGTAAACCAAAGAACCCTACTTCAGCAATAGGCCACCCATCATCTCTAAGTCTAAAAAGTAAATCACGGGTAAATACTCCATAGCCGCTTTGCTATTGAGACCAGTGACTATTTGAACTCCAAAGAATTCTTAGTCTTCTGTTTTTAACAGTTTTTCTGATCATATGGCACCACCCCCTTTCAGTCTGTTGTGTTCGTGTCTATGACACTTACGACAAAGAAACTCCCAATCGTCAAACAATCTCTTATATGTTCCACTTTTAAACATTGTTTTTATTGCATTTCCCATTTTAGATTTTGGTCTTTTCTTTCCACCCCAATATCCATGAACACCAATTGAACCATACAACGAACACTGTTGAGAACAATATTTAGCACGACCCACCCTAGAGGGAATCACTAGAAATACTTTTTTACAATACTTACATTTTAAACTTACTCTATTTTTTTTCATATTTTTCATTTACAGTATACATATCTTTCATTTTTGCAATACTTAACATTTCTCTACCATCTAATGTCGTATTTCTACCTAAATCAAACTCTTCCCAATGTCTCTTACACCAAGTTAAACCCTCTCCCATTACACGACCAACTTCGTCGCAAATACAACAATCCCAACCTGTATCTATTCTTTTATTAGTTTGTCTATCCATTTTGATACCTCTTCTTTAAAATAAAGTTTATAGTTTCCTTTATTAACGTCATTACCACCAGCCCAGTGTAAACAAACAATCTCTTTATCTTCATCTTTGGGCCATTCATCATTCTTTGGTAAAATAAGTTTTCCATCTTTTAATATACATTTAGACCAATATTGTTTAGCTATGAGTCCATGCCACTTAGGAGTTGCATCTAAAAATTTAACTGTATAGTTTCCGTAAAAAACCATTATGTTTAAAAGGTCTTGCTCTTTCATTTGATAATTTACGAAATGATCCGAATAACATAAATCTAGCCAATGTTTAGCAAATACTTTAGACTTCATTACAACAAAACCACAATTTATATATGCCAGAGGATGAACATCCCAAACACTTACGGGGTATGTTTTAAATTCTCTGGGGTTAGAGTTATTAACCACAGCCACATCAAAATCCCCTTCCCATACATGACTTATATCTCCTGTTATTATTTGATCTGCATCTAGTTTAATGACTACATCAAAGTCTTGTAGAAACTTGTGTCCTATTATTGGAGTTGCTCTATAGAAGAAACTATCATCTGGTACTGTTTTAATTTCTTTTTCGTCTATTAAGTAAAGAGGTAGTTCTTCTTCTGAATGAAATTTGCGGAGAGAATTTTTAAGTCTTTCATAATGTTTCATATGATTACCTGTTGCTATTGTAACTGCTATTACTTTTAGTTTATTCATCGTCTACATCTACTATTAAACAATTTGTGGTCATCAACATAACTGCTACTGACACGGCATTTTCTAGTGCCACTCTTTCAACTTTCAATGGGTCTATTATACCACTTTTAATTAAGTCCTTTATCTTGCCATCTGTAACATCTATTCCAAAAGGATACTCAACTTTAGACAACTGCCCCCAAACTTGTGCATAATCTAAACCTGAATTCTCTACTAGTTTTTTAAATGGTGCAGTTAGTGCTTTTTTAAGTACAGTAGCCCCAAAATCGCTCTCATCGCCCCAGAACGGCATCCTAGCAATGGTTGTTAACGCCAATTGTCCACCAGCAACAACACCTTCTTCTATTGCCGCTTTTGTAGCGTTTACAGCATCTATAATTCTTTCTTTCTTTTCTTTAACTTCTATCTCAGTAGGTCCACCAGCATATATAACTGCCACCCCACCCATTAATTTAGCAAGCCTTTCTTTGCGTGCATCCTTTTCGTATTGAGTTTGTGCTATTTTAATTTGAGATTTAAGTTCATCAGTTCTTTTTTTAAGAACATCCTTGTTACCTAGCCCATTGATAATAATTGTCTTGTCCTCACTTACTTTAATTTTTTCAGCTCTACCAAGTTCTTCTATTTCAACACTCTCTAGTAATCTACCACTTTCGTATAAGATTGATGTACCACCTGTTAAAATTGATATATCTTCTAACTCATCAGTTCTTCTAACACCATATGATGGTGCCTGTATAACTACTAAATTAAATGACCCTTTAAGTTTATTTAGTACAAGTGTGGTTAGTCCTTCTTCTACACATTCTCCAGCGATAATAACCAAATCATTAACTCCTGCATTTTTAACTTTTTGTAAAAATCCTACTATATCGTAGTCATGGTTAATTTTTTTATCTGTTATTAAAATATATGGGTTTTCTATTATAGACTCTTTTGTATCAGACTGGTTAACAAAATTAGCCGAAAGATAGCCTCTATCTATCTCTACACCCTCTTTAAAATCTACATATGTTTGTGAACTTTGACTCTCTTCCACGGTAACAACACCATCTTTACCAACTTTCTTAATAGCATCTGCAACTATCTTTCCTATCTCTGCACTTGCTGAAGATATGGTTGCAATTTGTTCAGCTTCCTTATCAGTTTTGATACCTTTTGATAGTGTTTGAAGTTCTTTAATTACTTTGATATAGGCTTTTTCAATCTGCTCTTTAATAACCATTGGATTAATCCCCGAAGCTATTGCTTGCATACTCTCAGTAATGATGGCGTGTGCAAGTGAAGTTGCCGTTGTGGTACCGTCTCCCGCTATTTCATTAGTTTTAACTGCTGCCGATCTAAGTATTTCAGCACCGATATTTTCTAGGGGGTCTTTTAAAATAACCTGTTTGGCGACTGATACACCATCATGTAATATTACAGGGTCTCTATTTGGTTCTTTAATAGCAACATTCCTTCCCCTTGGTCCTAACGTAGTAGTTACAGCATTAGCCAAAATATCTACCCCTCTTAAAAGTTTTTCCCTTGCTTCTTTATCAAATACTATTTCTTTTTTAATTCTCATCTATTTTTGCTATTAAATCCTCTATCTTTACCAATAAATATTCTTTTCCTTCGTATTTAACCGACTGATCTGCCCACTTTTTAAAAACGATAACATCTCCTTCGATTACAGGGGCTTTTGAGCCTATTTTTAACACTTTTCCACGCATGGGTCTTTCAGTTTCATTCTGTGGAACATAAATTCCACCACTAACAGTGTCCTCTTTTATTGGGTCGACTAATATGTAGTTTTCTAAAGGTATAATCATTTTGTTGCTAAAAATACTCCCTTACCTAAATCCTTATAATTAAAACCATTATCTGTTAATATTTGTTCTACTTTGTTTCCTCCGTGATTTTCTCCTATTATTTTATCTATCATTTCAAAAGACTTAGTGTTTTCAAATATCTCACCTTCCGAACTTTCTGCATCAATTTTTAATATATCAATATGTTTAATATTATTTTCTTTTATAAAATCATCTAACGATAATGTTTTAATCGTTATCATGTTTGTATCTTGTGAAATCTGTATAGTACTTCCACCATAACCAGAGGCGTGAAGTTTACGGTCTCCACTTTTACCTGAAATACCAATATTAAATAATTTAAATCTATCTAATTCAAATTTTTTAGCTCTTTCCTTCATTACATTAAAAGGTCTTGGGTCTGGTTCTATTGCATATATTTCACTTGCGAAGTTATAACAATAATAACCAAATTCTCCCTCATACGCACCAATATCAACTATTACCTTCCTATCTATTATTGAGGAGTAAATTTCTTCTACAAAGGTCTCATCTAAAAATCTACCATTGTTTTCAAAACAATCTTTGTATACTTCTAATATTTTGCTCATTTTCTGGCTACTATAATATTTGCATCTGCTGGTAATGTTTCAACATAAAATCCACGCATTTTTAGAGTATCTAATAGTTGGTTAGAATTCCTACCATTCCAAGCGTGTACTTCTATAACCATCATGTCTATTTTATTAGCAACTTCTTTAAAACCTTTACTAGATATAACTTCAACTTCACTACCTTCAATGTCTAATTTCATAAAGTCTACATGTTCTATCTTGTATTCTTTTAATAAAGTATCTATTGCTATGCATTCAACTTCTTCTGGTGGAGATGAGTTGTCATTAACAGATTGATGAAGGGAAAACATTGTGTTGTTTGTATTGTGGAAGAATGGTAATTTACCATCTTTTATATATAAGGCTTTATTGATTGGTGTAACTTGATCTAGTTTGTTATATTCCACCATATGGCTTAAACATTCAAAATGCTGTTTAGATGGTTCTAGTGAAAATACTCTGCCGAATTGTGAGAAGTAGTTAGCGGTTATTCCTATATTTGCACCTATATCTAAAATAGTTAGGTCTTTTTTGCCCATTAAAAAAGGATCGTAAACCCGATCCTTGTAAACTTCTGCCATTATATGGCCTATATAGTTATCTTCTATCTTACCGTTATAAAATATACCGTTCATACTAGAATGAGCAGGCAAGTTCTAGTAACCTACCTGCTCACCATTATACACTAATTTTATTTAGTGTAAATCCCTTAAACCTGTTGGCTCATGTTAGCCTGTACAGCTTCTTCATTTCCATAGGTTGATTTCACCCATACAGAAATACTTCTTGTACCTGCTAAATCGATAGGAGATTCAATTGCGTGCATGCCTGTATTGACATACGCAGCAATAGTTCCACCACCGAAAGCAACTGCTCCTGTAGCGTTAGTTTGAGTTAACAACTTAACATCAGTCGCAGATCCAATCTTACAAGGAAGTCCGAACAAACAGGTTGTTCCTGATGTTCCCACTCCAATACTGGTTGTACCGTTTCCAACTGCTGTACCTGGTGTAAATGTACCACTTCTTACTGAAGAGAATACTTTAGTTCCAGCTGTAGTACCTCCGTTTGAGGCACTAGCAATAGCAAAGTTTTCAGTAATTGCACTTCCAAATTGGTCATATCCGTTAATAACGAATGTACCATTCATGGCTGCATGTGTTCCTAAATGAACTACTTCCAAATTTCTTGGATAGTCCAAAAGAATATTGGTAAACACAATAGCCCTTGCAGTAGATGTACCTGTAACTGCAGTTGTTCCCAAATAAGTTGCACTGACGCTTGGATTGATTATATTGTAAACAACATAAATATCCTGTTCGTCAGGTGTAACGGCATTTGAACTTAAATCAAATCTTAATCCTGGTTCTACTCTTTTTAATGACATATATTATTCACCCCCTCTTAACGCATATCAATTTAATCAAGTCACTGGGTCAATGCGAGCAACCCAATCTGACATAGTAATTTTCTATTTAACTTCGTAAGGCTTTCTTAAAACCTTACCTTTAGAATCAACAACTGTTAATCCGTCTTTAGACATTATCTCTTCTCTAGTCTTTTGTCCTCTTAAATAGTCAAAATATTTCTTTCCAAAGTATTTAGCTAACGAGCTACTATCCTTCATTTGACCAGACTCAAAATACTTAGCCAAGGCTTCTGATCTTTCTTGGATATTAGAATCAAACTCCCTTCTTTTTTTTCTAGATAAAGAATCTGTTTCTCTAATAACCTCATCTATAACCCTTCTATTTTTATCAGGGTCAAAATTCGGATCAGGATTTACTTTAACAAATTTCCAGTCTGATTTTGCTACATCCATGTGAGGTTGGAAGAATCGAACTTCCGTTGCTATCTGCCCCAAGCAACACCTTTACCTCTTTGTGTCGGTTTATCAGAGCCTTAGTTATATTTATGTGTTCGTATAACCTATCTCCTTGTTGATGTAAAACCGACAAAACACCATTAGTCTGTCTTCCTTGTCTCGTGTCCGTTTGCTGCTGGAGCCAAACATAACATGTTTGCGAACCAATGCATAACTGCCTGATAGGTAAGAGTATTTTGCAAACGCAAAAGTCCTCCACCATTTGGGTCTTCGAGCCAATTTAAGTCGTCTACTTGACATAGAGTCCAAGTGTCCATATTCAAAATGAATACTGCACCATCTGGAACATCATAATCCAAGAAAACGCCTACACTTCCATCGCCTGCTGCGAATTCTAAACCTTTAAATCCTCCAAGGAGGTCAGCCTTGTCGACTGATCTTCTCATGGCGGTTAATATGTCACCATATTTTTTGAATAAAGATTTATTTACCAAGATAACATAAGTATCGCCTCCTTGTGCATATTCTCTAGCTGAAAGATAAGAATCTTCCATTCTGCTAAGGGTTAATGCTTCTGAAGCGGAACCAAAGGCTGGAGTCCAACCTTGTACTGTTCTTGCTAATCCAGCGTATGTTGATGTACCTGTTGAAGATGAAAGAGCTGCTTTAAGCCCTAGGAACTCGGAAGTCCCTGCACCTTCTAATGATCCATCTGCTAGGTATATTGAGTCGTTTGCTACGATTGCTGTATTGCCTGTGAAGACAATAGAGGTTCCCGTATAAGAACTGACTGTTCCTTGTGCTACACCACCTGTACCAACACTAAGAATTTGACCGTTTGCAACATATTTAACAGGAGAAATGTCTCCGTTAATTGTTCCGTACCAGTCTTGGATTCTTCCGTCGTCTGCACTAGCATCAACTGATTCAACTGCGACTGTTGCCGCACCTGCTGAACCTCCTGTTGCTCTTGCTTTGGAAATAACACCTATACTATCACCATACATCATACGATTGACGTGTCTACCGAGGTCTGAAGAAAGGGTTCTTGCTTGAGCTGTGAGCATGTTTTCAACTGCTCCTTTGACTGTTTTAGTCGCATCGATTACCAATTTAGATATATCGAACGCACCAGTAACAATCTCTACTCCAACTGTACCTCTACTTGAGCTTCTACCACTTGAAGAAATAACGTTATTACCGTCATCCGCTAGATTCGAGATTCCGCCGTGTCTTGATGTCCAAATAGGAGCTATGAACTCATCGTTCATAAAAGTGACTCCAGCATTTCTCTTCATTTGATCCAAAAGAATTTTATCCTTTGGGAAATTATCTCTAACATAAGGTAAAACTACCTCTTTAAGTGCTGCTGTAACGCCTGATAATTGTAAAGCCATATAATAATATTCACCCCCTTCCGCACTACTAAATTGTATTTAGTATCAAATTAACGATTTAGAACTTCTGCTAGGGCTTCGGTGATATTATCCCGTGTTATAGGTTTTGCTTGTGGAACTTTTGCTCCTGCTCCCCCATCTTCCGTTATAAACCCCTTAGGCTTTATACTGCTAAGTTTCTTTTCTCGTATTTCGTCAAGTTCTCTTTCAAATTTAGCTTTATATGCTAGGTCTGGTCTTTTAATTCCAGTTTCTTGCATGTATTCTAAAAGTTCATTAGAACTTAACTTAGGATTTCCGCTTTCAGATTGTTCTCTCACAAGTCTTTCAGTTTCACTTAACAACTCTTTAGCTGCTAATACTGACATAACTTTTGAGCTAACTTCTCTGTCTACATCATCTCTACTTATAAAACCAAGTTCTTTTAGTTTAGCTACAGCCTGTTGTACTTCATCTTCACCAGTATTTTCATTTTTGATTACTGCTGGTGCAGGTGTTTCCTGCTGTTTTTGCCATTCCTTTTTCTCTTGGCTTAACTTTGTGTATTCGGGAAATAGTCGATTAATATCTGTATTCCACTTTGTTTCTAATTCGGATGCAACTTTACCTAGTCCAACCATTTTTTGAAGTTCGTCCTGTGAGTATTCTTCTTCCCCTACTTTAATAGTTTCGGGTACTTCGTTTTGCTCCTCAGTTTGACCTTCGGGTTCTACTTCTGCATCTTTTATTAAATCATCTGCCATAATTTATTCACCCCCTCCAGTCTCGTTAGAGCTGTGATTCGGTCA
>Ga0208957_1000216_pt1 | contig 50154 bp, 40 predicted proteins | sample RifOxyA1_FD_184029 | JGI IMG/M metagenome (GOLD analysis project Ga0208957, IMG submission 184029) | Groundwater microbial communities from Rifle, Colorado - Rifle Oxygen_injection A1 (SPAdes) | ecosystem: Environmental > Aquatic > Deep subsurface > Groundwater | place: Rifle, Colorado, United... | reverse complement strand
AAGTATAAAATCCCGAGAACGCTAAATATGTACAACCATTTAAACCCCGCGTGGTACCAGACAAACGGCAGCCACCCCTCTTCAATTGGAAAAAGTTTTGAAGATTCTTGGGCTCTGTGGTAGCCGATAAATTCATAAGGGAGGTCTTCCTTTTTTGGGAAAAAAAGTACAGAAGCGTCCAAATCATCTTTTCTAACTAAACTGTCGGTAATAATTCCTCCCTGAAACAAAATAACGAAACCAAAAAAGACTCCGACGACAAAAAGCTTTAAAATATTCTTTTCCCGCCACAACAAGATAAGAGCCGAAACGACAAGCGCGGGTAAAAACAAAGACTCGTTAATTAGTGCCAGCGAAGAAAGAATGGTTCCAATTAAGACTAAATAAAACAACCTGTTTTTCTGCTTTGGATATATAAGAAAAAGTATAAAACTGTAAAAAATACTCAAAGAAACTGCATAAAAAAGAAAATATATAATCACACTTAAACTTACAGGAGCTCCATATGTTTCAAAAGAAAGATGTATGGAAGGAAGCTCTCTTCCCCATAAAACCAAATCACGGATACTACCCAATTCGGGGAGTTTTAAGGGAAAGTGCGGCCCAACAAACATAAATGTCCCGACACTTATCAAGGCAACTATCGGTACAAGTTGATATATTAATAGAGAAAGTAAACTTTCGTGTCGTCTCCACGCCCAAATAAGAATCTGGGAGACAGAAAGAAGAAGCAGAAAAACAATAAACCTGTGTAAAAATTCGAAAGAGTAACCAGTGAAGCTTTCCGAAGCTCCCAAAAAAATAGAGGCGCCGTAGTGGTATTTAACCGGTAAATCCGGTTGCCATGGGGACACAATCGGGAAGTTCCCCCTCGCAAAAGTTTTGGCTATACTGTAATAAAGCGAAGTATCTCCGCCTAAAATCGTGTGTCCCACTTTCCAAAAAAGAAATATTCCCCATATGGCTACCGATAAAATAAAAAGAAACAAAACTGTCTTTTTAGGGAAATCAATTTTATCTGCTTTTATTTTTCTTGAAATAACCAGCCCTATCAAAATAAAAACAAAATAGGAAATAAAGATACCGGGATTACCCTTAATAACAAAAGAAAGTAAATTCAAAATGAAAATATAAATGGCAACTCCGACAGGCAGCGCCACTCCCATAAGCACCTCTGCCCTCTTTATTGAAGTTGCCCGCCTGGCAATCACAAAACCTACCCAGAAGATTGGGATTAAAAAAAATAAAGCTTCCATTACCGCTCGGTTAATTTCTTTTCCAGATGATCCTTAACCTCACTTCTTTTCTTGGTCGAAAAATACCAGTCTATTGTCTTTTTTAAGCCGTCCTCAAATTTGACGGCCGGTTCCCAACCAAGCAATTTTTTTGCCAGAGAATTATCGGCGACTCTGTTCATCGGACCGGTTGGCATGTCTTTTAACAACTTTATTTTTGCTTTATGACCGGTATAAGAAAGGATCATTTTAGCCGCGTCAATTACTCTTATTCTTTCCATTGTTCCCAAATTTACAGGGGTTCCGTCATCAATTTTCTCGGCGACAGCAATTGTGCCTGCAACAATATCCTCTACATATGTCCAATTTCTAATCTGCTGTCCATTTCCCCAAACTTCAAACGGATTTTGACCGACAAAAGCTCTGGCAATCATGGCAATCACCGCATGGTCCTCCTTACCCCTTGGACCGTAGACCGTAAAAAAGCGGCAGGAAGCAGTTTTTATACCGTACTCTTTATGGTAGGCGCGCAAAGTATCTTCCGCCATTAACTTTGCCCAACCGTACATGTTATCGGCATCGTACGGCGGCTTGACCAAATCTTCGGTCAGATAAAGTTCTTTCTTTATGTCTGTTTGAATATTATTCGGATAGACGCATCCGGATGAAGCAAAGACTATCTTTTCAACCCCTGCACGAGCCGCTTCCCAAAAGACAAGACCGTCAAGAAAAAGGTTGGAAGCCGGACCGGCTTGGTGCAGATCGACATAACCGCGTCCGCCATGATCTCCGGCAAGATGAAAAATTACATCAATTCCCTCAACTGCGCGTCTTGCAACTGACGGCTCTCTTAAATCAGCCTTGGTAAAATCGGCATAGCTTGCGGATTTTAAATAGTTTTCAATATTTTCTAATTTACCACTTGATAAATCATCGACTATCCGAACTGCCGCCCCCTTTTTTATTAGGGCATCTACCAGAGTTGAACCAATAAAAGAAGTGCCCCCTGTAACCAAAACCCGCTTTCCTTTCCAATTAAATAACGAATTCATATTCTTATAGCTATACCACACTTTCTATTAATTTCAAGCTTTTTTTCTATAGTAGATTCCAAAGAAATTTCCCGCTCCACTGCCTGCAATTTCTTTGGAATCTACTATAAAGTAGGCTGTCTTTAGATAATTTGATTACGCCCGACGCGAAAGATTGAATATCACCGTACTTTACCAATATTCCGGTCTCGCCATTTCTTACCGAATCAACTAACCCAGCCACTTTGTAACCGACAACCGGGGTTCCCACCGAGTTAGCTTCAACATTCACAAGTCCCCAGCCCTCTCTTACTGACGGATTTACTAAAACGTGCGCCCGTGTCAAAAGTTCAAATTTTTTCTTTTCGTCAACATATCCCCAAAACTTGACTTTTTTATCCAATTTTAAATTTTTAATTTTAAATTTTAAATTATTTACATAGTCCCGCTCACCTTTACCCACAATCCAAAATCGCCAATTGGTGTCACTTTGATTAATTAAACTAAAAACTTTGAGTGCATCTTCTATCCCCTTGTCGCGAGTTAAGGCACCAAGGAAAATGGCCGTTTTCTTTCGTTCTTTTTTAACCTTAACCTTTATTAAGTTAACTCCATTATGAATAACTGTTATGTTCTTCTTTGGTATCCCCCAAATAACGAGCTCGCGTTTGGTAGATTCGGACACGGTCATAAAAGGAGTGCTTCGATAAAGAATCATAAAAATAAATCGTTCGAAAATTGTGCCAATGACTGCGGGGATTATATTAAAAGGCTCCGGCCAGGGATTAAACCACCAAACCTCTTTGGCTACTTCGTGAATCCAACCAAGTTTTTTAACTCTTACATAAAGCGGCGTAAAAAAGGGAATTCCATGAAACTCATCAACCACCAAATCAAACTTGGGATGCTCACCCAAAAGGTACCAGAAGAAAGCAGCAATCTGTATTCCAAAAACATCCGCACCTGTTCGAATCACCCTTACACCACCGATTGCTTCCTTTCGTCTGGCACCTTTATAAAATGAAGTAAAAAGGGTAACTTTATGACCCGCCTCAACCCATGCTTTTGCATGTTCATAGGTTGCAGTTTCCGCCCCTCCGGCACTTGGGTGACCCAGACTTCTCCATGAAAGAATTAATATATTCATTTATTTTCTGAAACCAAATAAACACTAGTTTCCGAGTTTGAAAAAATCTTTTCAAGAGAAACTTGTTTTTCAAAACAAGTCTTTTCAGGGCCCGCAACTATATAATTAATTTTATTGTCGGTGAGAATATTTTTCATTCCATCGACATCTAATCCGCAGTCGAAAAATTGCTGAACTTCCTTAGCTCTTTTGGCGTAATCAAGGGAAATTCCCGTGGTTATTATCTCGTCAGCAAGAAATACTCTTTTTTTGGAATATGCTGAAATGAAAGAATTTCCACTGAAGGCTGGAGCTAACATTACAATTCCATCTTCTTGTCTGGAAAGAAAACTTGCCGCCTCCGTCACCGATTTCGAAATATAAATATATGAATCCTGCGAGTAATCTCTCAAGGTTGAAAAAACTCCTGGCAATAAACTTACACAAATTATTAAAGAGAATACCACACCCCAAAATTTATCTTGACGATAAAGCCTACTTAAGAAAAATGAAGTTAGTAATGAAAGAGAAACCACGGCGGGATAGAAAAATTGAATTGTTTCTATTGCTTTACCGCTATAAATAAACAACATTGTTAGTAGAAACGAAACGATGGAAATTATCGATAAAAACAGCATTATCGTTTTTTTAACCTTATCTTTACTCATAAAAACCGCCAGAAATCCGACCAGCAAGATTCCGAGATTTACCAGTAAAAAAATGCCTACGCCTTCCAGATAAAGCTTTATTACCGCCAGATTGCTTTTTAGCGTTCCAAGAGAGATTAGATATTGTCTTTTTAATTCCCATACATCGAAATTTAATCGGTCAGGAGCTTTATACATTGTTTCAATAAACCAAAAAGGATGAAAAATAAGCCCCTGCGACTTTAGCGAAAAAGTATTTAATAAAAAAATGAAACCAATTAGACCACTGACTAAAAATATCTTTAGAAAATTGAATTTTCTTTGGAGAAGCTCAAAACTAGCCAATATCCCCAACGAAATAATTAAAACAATTGCGGTATGGGATTTAAAAGAAATTAAACTGCCGACAATAACCGAAAGAATTAGAATTTTCTTACCATCATATCGTTTGATAACCAGTAACAAATATGTTATCGAAAACATAATAATCATAGAAAAAAGTAGTGGGTAATTTACTGATTTGCTAGAAAAATAATCGACCCATGCAACCGAAGGCCATGAACGAGAAGAAGGATAAATGTAGTTTGCAATATGGTACCAATTGCTGGAAAGGGCGGTAAGAGCTAGAGACAAAACTGCCCCGAAAGTTTTTCCAGTCAAGCGTTTACCAAGCATATAGGCGAGTGCTGAATATAAGAAAATGTAAAATGGTCCCATGATTTGATAAAAAAGTGTCCCTGTCGGAATCTTAGTAAAAATTTGAAGTAGGGCTATCTGTAAATCTACCAAGTAGTGATAGCTTTTCAAAAACTCTCCCGAGTAAATGGGAATTTCCGGGGGTATTCCTCTTTGGATACTATTTATAAGAGCCAGATGCCAATTGTTATCTATAGTATGTGCTCCCGCGAATCTAACCCCCATTTCTGAAACTTGCCCGAATGGAAAGGTTATTAAACTGTTTACAAAAACGCTAAGAAAAACACAAAAGATTGCAACCGAATCAAATTTAATAGTAAAAATTTCCTTTTTTATTTCTTTTTTATGACGAATAAGTAAAACTAAAGATTGAACAATCACCAGAACAAAAAATATATTCCAGATTTTTAACAGGCCAAATATAAAACCCTCTAGCGTGAATACCAAAAGTCCTAAAACAATGCTTAAAATTACGTTGTACGAGGGTGTGCCAATTCTAAGGTGTGATAAAAAATATCTGCCTAGTGGATAAATAACCACAAAAATAAAGAATAAAAATGCCAACAGATATAAAAAAAACATTTAAATTTTTCCTTTTAAATATTTCCGTGTGACCCAATTTTTACGATTTTTATAATCGTAAAATCTCATTATTCGAAGCCTGTAGAAAATTGCCAGGGTATCAATAAACGTACCCCAAAGAATTGTTAAAAATCCTCCAGAGGTGAGAGTGGATAACCCACCAAATTCAAGTTTCAGTTCAATTGGCGCTTCGTAAATTCTTCTGAAGCCCAAATAATTTGAAACTGCCAACATTTCAATATCAAAGGCCCACCTTTTGACCAATAATCTTGGCATAACTTTATTGAGGACTTCTTTTTTAAAAAACTTCACACCGGCTTGAGTATCCTTAACCTTAAGGCCAAAAAGCATCCCTATTAATATTTGAGAAAAGAAAGAAACAATTTTTCTCTGCCAAGGGTACTTAACCTTGGAGGCCGGATGTCGCTTAGAACCCACAATGATATCTGCGTTATACCATTCGAAATGCTCCAAAAGCATGGAGATTGCATTGGGGTTTATGTCAAGTCCGGCATCAATAAAACCAACGATGTCTCCCTTCGCTTTTGCCATGCCATATTTGACCGCATGACCTTTGCCGAGATTATTTTTATAACCGAAGACTTTTATTTTTCTTGGAAATTTTGAAGCAAATTCCTCTGCCTCCTCGTATGTTCTGTCAACTTTTCCATCAACAACGCAAATTATCTCGTACTTGTATCGGATCTGATCGAGCGTGCTCTTAACATCGCTTAATGTTTTAATTATGAACTTCTCTGCCTTGTAGGCGGGAATTACTACCGAAATGAGCTTCATAGCCAAAGTATATTAACAAACAAAGAAATAAAATGACAGAAGAGGCGAAAGAAACCGAAATTATGGTCAAAATCGAATCATGAAATAGAACTATTCCGATTATTTGCAGAACCGCAAAGAATATAGGTAAGACAACAACTTTTGTTTTCCCTATCGATAGATAAAAAGAAGAAATAAGGCTTGATAAAGTAAATGCTGTTGCGAAAAGACCAAACCAAATTAAGTATTTTTTGCCTTCGATGAAACCTTCCCCATAAAGAACCTTGATTGCCAAAGCCGGGAAAAGTTGGTAGACAAAAAGAACGCCCAATGAGATGCCGACAGTCAAAAACAAGCTTAAAAGAAAAATTTTAATATATTTCTCGCCTTTGGAAAACCTTTTTGAAACCATTGGAAACATTACAAGCCCCACGGGGCCGGAGGCGTAAAGAATTATTTTCCCCAAAGTTGATAAAGAGGCATAAATTCCTGCATCGTGAGAACTTAAGAAATGTTTGGCTAAAATTGTATCTGTTGTTAAAAAAGATGTTGAAGCCAAGGAAAATAGAAATACAGGAAGAGAATAGGCAAATATTTTGGCACCCAAACCGGATTCTTTTTTATCTGAAAAAATTTTGAAATCTTTGAGGAAAAAGAGAGTAACAAAAAAACCGATTATTCCCGAGAGGGCAATGCCTAGTACTGCTCCGAAAACCGACCACCCCAAGTAAACAAAAAGTACCCCAAAAACAAGTCTCAATAAAAATTCAATATTTAAAGAAATTGTTGTTTCAATAAACTTAAGAAGTCCCTGTAAATATGACCGCAAAACTAAAGACATTACCGAAAACGATATAAAAAGTGGTAGTAGAAGAATAATTTTATTTTCCACATGGAGAAAATTCGAAAATACGGGAGAAAGCAAAATAATAAGAGCAAAGAAAATAACGCACAAAAGTAGAGTTTTCTTTGTAAACCAAGAAAAAATAGCTGTTAACTTACTTTTACTCTCTGCGCTCGAAACAAACTTTATAATAACGGTACCGATAAATGTGAAAGCTGCGGAAAACATTGCCGAAAGTGAAATCACAGAGGCCAAATCTCCATACGAAGAAGGTCCAAGAAGTCTGCCTATAATCAGATGGTAAATAAATGCCAAAAAATTACTAAAATTACTTCCTATAATCATTACCGCACTTCCGGTAAAGAGCGGATGTCTAATGAAATTTGAAATTCTTTTCATGCTACCCAATAACCTCTAATAAAAAGTGTAACAAGTATAAACGCCAACAATGAGAACGCTATTAATATAGGTATCTTATTTTTTAGTTCAGAAACTATATAAGGAATAAGTAGAAACCCCATTAGAGCATATCTTGGCATTGAAGAAAAAGTTCCAGTGAGAGAGGGCAAGATTAATATCAACAAACTAAAAAGCCAATAACTAAATCTCATTTTTTTATAAAAGAAAAGTAAGACCGTAAGCGGAACAAGGGTAAATAAAAATTCTAACACAGCATTAAAAAAGGCTAAAGAATAAGGGTTTGTAGTTAAAAAGATTTTAATATATCTGAAAATTACTTGCGGAAGCAAAACTATTTGACCTGAAGTTCTCTGGGCTCCAAAAATTGGCTGACTTGTTAAAAAATAAAAAGCATTGTTAAACTGTACTTTAAGGAAGTACATATATAAAATTGTTCCTAGAGGCGCAAAGATAAGCCAAATTAAGTTTGTATACTTTTTGCTCTTAAGTACTTCAATTAAATAAAGCGGTATAAGCAGAAGACCAAAAATTCTGGTCGCACTTGCCAATGAAATAAGTATCGCCGCTCCAAAAAATTTTCCTTTTCTAATCAAATAAATAGAAAGTACGGTCAAGAACAAAAATAAAGACTCCGTATAAACCGCACTAAAGTAAAAAGATGTCGGAAACGCAAGGAGAAAAATAATTGACCATACGGCTACGCTTTTCTTAAAATCAATTTCCAGAAGTTTATAGAAAACAAATAAAGAGGCTAAGAAAAAAATATTCGATAAAATAAGTCCAGAATAGAAATAGCTGGGGTCGGTAAAGATATTCGTATCAAGATTTGGAATCTTGGGGAAAATGAACGAGAAAATTCTTACCAAAAGCGGATAAAACGGGAAAAATGCTTGAGAATATTGAGCTAAATAGCCGTCCTGGGCAATTCTTAAATAATGCACCCCGTCAAAATTCCCCCAGCCCCAAATCCAATACGGAAGATGTGTTATCTCAAGTACCCTGTCCGCATACGGGAATCTAGCGCCAAATGCAGGCAGCAAATAAATAGATAGGAAGGCAAATATAAAAAGGGCAACGCGCCAGCCGACAAAAGAAAGGGCTATTTTTTTAAACATTTTCGGTAAACCTCTAGTGTCTCTTTAGCTGTCTTTTCCCAACTGTATTCTCTGGGCAACTTAGGGTTTTCTATGCGTTTTTTAAATCCCCTTGCAATATCTTCAGGGTCATTTGGATTAACAAATACGGCCGCACCTTCTGCCAATTCAACCAAAGCTTGAGTTTTGGCAGCCACAACAGGAACCCCACAGGCAATTGCTTCCAAAACCGGCAGTCCAAAACCTTCATAAAATGAAGGCTGGCAATAAACAGTCGCTAAATTGTAGATAGCAACCAAATCGTCATCAGAAACAAACCCTAAACGAATTATGTTTTTGTTACTTTTAAACTCTTTTACCAACTGATTGTAATGAGCAAGTTCAGGATGGGGCCTACCTAGTATGTATCGCATCCAATCCCGCGGGCCTTTAAGGATTTTTAAGTCTTGCCCCAGTTCTTCAATATCCAAAGCCTGTTTGCCTACTATAACAAGGGTAATTTTCGCAATTTTACAAGCCTTAATTAAGTTGGGAATATTTTTGTTGTAATTTATGTCTCCAACATAAAGGACAAATTCTTTCGGCAACTTATACTTCACTTCAATACTATATAGTATTGAAGTACTGCTAATTTTCTTAAAATTTTTACCCGCGGCAAGACGGACAACATGAATCTTATCCTGTTTAATTCCCAAAAATCTGACGATGTCTTTTTTGGAAGTTTCCGAATCGGTAATTATTGCTTTCGCCTTCTTTAGAATCATCTTTTGTTTCAAAAAGTTTAATTTCCCTCTGATTCCGGGAGAATAGTGTTTTGGATAAATTAAGGGAATAAGATCGTGTATGGTCACGGCAAATTTATAATTTGAAATATTTTCCGGAAATGAGAATAAAAAGGGGTTAAAGTACGGAATATGGATCAGGTCATACTTAGTGAGATTGGCAGTTCTTGCATCGATAGCTTCTACATTCTTACCCAAAGCCTTAATTAAACTTTTAGTATAAAAGCCAACCCCTCGTACTTTATGGCCGGATGTTAATGGTCCGGCATCAATTGCAATTCTCATTTTTTGCCTCCTCCTATCCAATACTTAAAATAGGCAATTGGATAATGTAAGGCGCTAAAAAGCGACCAGACAAAACCATGCATTCCGTCCAAAAATCCTTTGTGCCTTACAAAGAGCTTAAGAAAAACTATCAGCGGCCAAATAAATGAATAAAGGAATAAATAAAAAATGTTTTTGGGAACTTTATCGTTTTTAAGCTCATCTTTCTTTAAATCCGTATAGCGGTTAAGTCTGGCAACATACCGGCTAAGGGTTGGCGAGTCATGATGCTCCAAATCGTTAAAAAGCCAAGCAACTTCACCCTTAACCGCCATTTGTTCATGGACAGATTTTGCCGGCAGATAGGCTTTGCCTTTCTTGATTAATCGGATGACAGCGTCCGGATACACTCCAGCATAAATTAACGGCTTACCCAGAAACATATTTTTTCTGGGAACAAAAAAAGCAGCAACCTCACCCGTCGGTTCGCCGATTTTTCCGTCTCTATCCGCTACAATCTTTTGGTGGCGCATAAAAAGGTCCCACTTATTATCACTTTTAGGTCTTCTTGCTAAAATCTCATCATTTCTCATTTCAATTACCTCTTTTATTTCAACCGCCAACTCATCCGTAACTATCTCATCAGCGTCTAATTGTAAAATCCAATCGCCGGTTGCCTTATCTATGGCTTTTTGTTTAGTTACATGGAAAATTTCATGGTGAGGTTCCCTATAAACCTTGGCTCCGTATTTTTTGGCAATTTCTCGGGTATTGTCGGTAGAATTCTCATCAACCACAATAATTTCATCTGCAATACCCTTAACAGACTCGAGGCACATTCCGATATTTTCTTCTTCGTTCCTGGTCGCCAATACAATGCTCAATTTACAAAATTCTGATTTTGCTAAGCTTTGCTTATTCATTTAAACCTCCCGCCGAGACCAAATAAAAAGCCTCGGTCCCATTTGGATAGTTTATAGCCTTTACAACACGGAATAAAGTTTTATGACGGAGACCAGAATAATGACTGGGCCCGACTACATATAAAATACCTTTCTCGGGGAAACTTTCTATCGGGTCCCAAATCCCAAATTTATATTTATCGAAAGAGACAACCAAATTAGACGGTCTTTGGATGGTTTCATTATATTTTACGGTCTTAAGAAACTGGGGAAGCGGATATTTCAGATAAAAAAGGTAAAAAATGTAAGGCTGGGACCTAATGTCGGTCATGTAAACCGCATAGTAGTTTGTCTCATTTTCTTTAACATAATCAACTATCTCACGCATTCCATACTGCCATTCAATCGCATATCTATTGGGAAAAGTTGTGTAATAACTTTTGATGTAAGGAATAAACGAATAGATAAGTAGGCCGGCAAAAAAAATGCTAGTTAAGAACGCCCAGTATTTGTTTTTAGTAATAGTGATAAACATCCAGATGCCAAAGGCCAAAATCAGGTGCCAACTTCCCGTCATAAACATCGCACGGGCTGCATGAGGAGTCTCACTTGTTATTGTTGCCGGAATTGGTGCCAAAAGTGCCCATGCAAGTAGAACCAAAAATTCTTTTCTTTTCTTTTTTATTAATATGAAAACAAGAAGAATCGTCCCTAAAACCAAAAACGGTAAATCGGTTTTAAAAAACTCTCCGGAAATTTGAGATGAAAGCCTGGCATTTGGGTCACCCTTAACAAATAAATAATCGAAAGAATAATGGACTTTATATTTTTGGATAATATTTTCAATGTTGCGGTCTTTTGCCGATGAAGTTTCATTAAATCTACTTATTCCTAAAAGATTCGGTTCTATAACTATAAGTCCGGCAAAAAAGAGTATTACTAAAATTCCCCATAAAAAATATTTTTTGATTCGTAGAAGCTCTTTTATATAAAGAGCAATTAGCAAAAAAAAGATAGGGGGAACGATAATTTTTGCAGCGTTGTAGGAAAGCAAGGAAACTCCAAAAGATACAAACGAAAATATTAAAAGTTTTGGTTTTTTATCTACGCTTTCTAAAAATAAATAAAATCCGAGCATGAAGAAAAAAAGTGCAAAATTAAGTTCGTGATTAAAACGCGAAAAGTGTAAATTATAGGGAGATATTGCCAAAACCAAGGCGGAGATTACACCCACCCATTTATTCTTGAAGATTTTTGCTCCCAAAAAATAAATCAGTAAAACATCTAAAACGCCGAAAAACGCCGAAGAAGCTCTCACCCCAAATTCATTTAGACCGAAAATTGCTACAAACGGCACGGTTAAATAAATATCAACAGGATTTTTATATTCCCCGAAAGACTTAAAAACCAAAGGGAAAGCTTTCCCCCATTCATCTTTGCCCCAATTAAGAATTGTCCAGGCATTATAGCCAACCGAAGCTTCATCCCAAGTTATAGAAGGCGGAACTTCACTCAACTTGTAAAACCTCAAAAAAGAAGCCGCAAACAAAATTAAAAATAAGATAATAACTAATAATTTATTTTTCACAACTTTTTAAATTCAAATTTTCCGAACGAAGCAACTGTTGAAAAACCCCATTTGTCGGGAGGATTATATTTAACTGTTTTTCTGAACTCCTGCGGCGGGTATTTCAAATAAAAAAGTGCAAAAATATAAGGCTGGGCATACTTATCGGTTATGACAGTTTTCTCATTACTAACTTTGTAATTCGTAAATATTTCTTTGTACTCGAACTGCCAATCACTTGAGGTAGGCGTATTATATTTTAGTAAGAAATCCTGACCATATTGTTCGAAAGAAAAGAAATAAATTAGTAAAACGGCAAGTATTATAAATCCACCTTGTTTCTTGAAGATATCCGCCAAACCCCAAAGGCCAATAGCTGAAATTATCGCAAAAGTCGGCGCCAGAAGTATAGCTCGTAGTGCGTGTGGAGCCTCTTTTCCGATACTTGCTGGAATTGGGCCGAGAATTAGAAACAGAAGAAAGAGCCAGCTCAACTTATTTTTAGCTTTCAAGATTTTCCAAACTCCTAATAAAAATAGGGGTAGTTCGATTAAATAAAGTTCTCCCCAACCCGGCTGTTGATGGCGATTGTTTACATCTCCGTCCAAAAACAAAAATTTAAAGTCAAAGTGGGAAAAATAGTTCGTGATTACTAATTTTGGACTGGAAATTCCTACGGTGGTAAAACGCACCGCACCAGCATCCAAATAAAATAGCTTCACAGTCGGAATAAGGCTTAAAACAAAAAGTGCAATTGCGGCAGTCTCTATGTAGATTTTCTTATCAAACTTGATTTTTTTGTTTAGAATCAAATAGACAACAAAAACTAAAATAAAAACTGGAGTTAGAATTCTGAAGGAGTTATAGCTATAAAAAGATAAAATTGCCGCCAAGGATGCAGGGACAATGAAAATTCTCCTTTCCAAATAAAGAGTTAAAAAATAGATAAACACCAAGAAGAAAAAAAGACCGGCAACTGCTTCAAAACCGGCACGCGTAAAAATAAACAACCAGGGAGAGACTGACAGAATAAATGCCGACGTCAGGCCAATCTTTCTATCTTTTGTAATTTTAATAACCAATAAATAAGTTAAAATAATAATTCCCAGTCCATAAAAAACTGCAGGTAATCGAACCGCAAGCGGACCCAAACCGAAAATCTTAGTTAAAATTGCTACAGAATAAATATAAACGGGCAATTTAAACTCGCCGAAGGCTCTAAAGTGAAGCGGTAAAAATTCTCCCCATTCGTCTTTCAAATCAGTGGCAACCGCATAGGCATTATAACCAATTGACGCTTCATCCCAATAAACCGACGCGGGAACCTCATCGATTTTATAAAGTCGGGTAACAAGGAAAAATAAAATGATTAGGCCCAAAATAAAATAATTTTTCACTTGGTTTCAACAATCTCAAAAGCCCTGTCTCCATTTAGAAAATCCACAGTTAAAAGCTTGGGTAATCCTTCAGGGAAATCCCCACCCTTACCTATAAACAGCACTTTCCTCCCGGAATATACCTTGCTTATATCCGAAAAAGTTGTACCGCTATCGCCCAAGTCGGGAAAATAGAATTTATCAAATCTTAAAACCCTTACCCAATCGTAGGTTTCGAATCTTATCAGGTTCGGATCGTTCTGGAATTTGGCGGGGTCCCACCCCAGGAAAAATAAAGTGAACATATGAGGTTCTCCATAATGGCGGCTGAAAACTATTAAATCGTATTGGTTGTAATGATCTTTTATGTAATTAACAACTTGTTTATAACCATACTGCCAATCTCGAGAGTAAAGATAAGGATAATCCTGATAATAGTTTTTTAGGTATGCCGAAAGGGAAATCGTTAAAATTAAGAAGACGGCGACTGAAAAACCTAACTGGAAAATCCTTTTTCCTCTCAATAAAATCCAAATCTCATAAACTCCCAAGGCCGTAATTATCTGATAGGCCCCTGCTGCAATAATCGTTCGAAGTGCATTCGGAATTGAGTCGTTGGTGACAGATACCGGGATAAAAGCAATTAAAGCCCAACTTAAAATAAGCCATCTATATTTATACTTTTTCTTGAAAAGAAAATACCAGCCTGCAAGCCAAAACGGGGCCTGTATGGCAAAAAGCTCGCCAACTCTTTGTACGTGGTGCTGTTTATGGCCGGCGCCGTTTATAAAAAGGAAGTCGGGCGTAAAGTGGGCCAAATAATTTCTGACAAAATAAAAGCTTATATAAGTAACTCTGTTATGGATAAGCCGGGGCAAGGGTGCGGAAAGCTTGGATAAGTTTCTGTTTTGGCTAATTCTGGGAACTAGGCCGGGGTCATCAGATATACTTACCAGCTTATAGCGGGCCCTTGCTTCCCCGCTTAAAACAAATGGCACCAAAGGTAACATCAACAGAAAAAACAATAGTGCCGAAAATACCGCCTCTTTCTTATTTAACCAAAACTCTTTTCTGAAAATAAGTGCAATTGTCAAAAGAAAGAGAGGGGTAAAAATTCTGGCGCTGTTATAGGTATAAATCGATATTGCAAAAGGGATAACCGAGATAATCCACCATTTAGGTTTTTCAAATCCTTTGACTAAAAACCATATTCCCAAGATCACCCAGAAAACTGAAAAGGAGGATTCGAATGAGGCTCTCGTTAATTGAATATGCCAAGGAGAAATTGCCAGAAGAAATGCAGAAACTAAGCCTATATACGAATTTTTAAATAACCGCCTTGCAAGAAAATAAAGAAAAAGTACGGTTAAGGTTCCGTAGACTACGGGCGTGATTCTTACTCCCAACTCATTCAGCCCAAAGATTGCAACACCCGGAATTGATGCGTAAATTTGTGCAGGGAGTTTGTATTCACCATAGGCCCTAAGGTGGAGAGGCAAGAACTTTCCCCACTCATCTTTTCCTGTCTTCAAGATAGAATAGGCATTGTAAGCAATTGAGGTCTCATCCCAGTTAAGCGACGGGGGTATCTCGCTAACTTTGTAAAACCGCAAAATAAATGCAAAAACTAATATAAAAATAAGTAAAAAGGATGAAAGATGTTTTCCCATACCCTAAGATCTATTCTACTCTATCTCACTTTGCGCACAGGTACATAATTTCTGATTAGCTTAACCAGCCAAAAAAGGCAAAAAATCCAAAGAAAAACGTTTGCGAAAAAATAAACACTCATAAAAATGCTTTGGAAGGGCTTAGTGACAATGCTGCTAATGATCAGGCTTGGATTGAAGAATAAATAAAAGGCCAAAAGTGCAAACGTCACCAAGATAGAAAATAGAATTACTAATTTTTCTCTTGCAATGATTGCCAAAGGAATTATCCAAAGATAGTACTGCCCCGAGATTCCAAAATAGACTATTAAAAACAACAAATAAAGCGCCAGGGAGGACACGTAAACTTTTTTCCCTGCCCGTCCGGCAGGCGGGTTGGCAAAAAAGAAGTAAATGAAAATCGATAGAAAGAGAAAAAGAACTTTACTAATAGATAAAAATTGGTCGGAGTAAGGAAACCAATAATTAGCGTTATTCTGATACCAAAGTCCCCTGAAGATGGCGGCATAACCAAAGTCATAAGCGCCGGAATAGCCAAGAATGCTGGTTAAAACTTCTCTGGGGCTTATAAAAACATAAGGCAGTAGTGTAAGAGTAATGGGGACAGCTGTAACCAGTAAATATTTAATTCTTTTTATAAAATTGACGTTTTTATACAGCAAGAAAAACGGCAAAAGCATGACGGGATTTGGCTTGAAGGCAATGGCAATCCCAAACATAAGGGCACTTAGATAAAAAAATTTAGGAGTTTTGAAAAAAGTGATAAAAAAGATTGAAAGCAAAGTAAAAAGAGAAACGATGGAGTCAAATTGGCCATGAACCGAAGAAATTAAAATCGAAACCGGATTGAGAATATAAAACAAAGACCAAGGTACAGAGATTGCGGGTTTGACTTTATTTTTAGTAAGAAAAACATAGATGACAATGCCGATAAGAAGATCCGCTACATTCGGCCAAATTTTAATTACGGTTTGAAAGGGAATTAAAAAGACTCGGGAAACTAGAAGCGAAAAATACTCAACTTGCATCCAAAGCGGGGGATAAATATAAAAACCGTAGGTTTGATAGGGATTACCGCCAGATAACACCTTCTGGGCAACTTCATACATCCGTAGGACATCAGCCAAAGCTGCTCCCTTAAGGGTAAAAAATAATCTAATTGCCAGCGACAAAAGTATTCCAAAAATAAATAAGATTATCTCTTTTGAAAATGTTCTCTTCATATTCATAATAAACTTCGGGTGACCTCAACCGCCTCCCCTATTTTCAGCCAGTAAGGAGAATTGGACGGATATTTATCTCTCAATTTCCTTAAAACCTCCAAGTATTCTTTCGCTCTTCTTTGTATCTGGGGATTAGTATTTCCGACTAAAGATTCACCAATATAACTATTGTACCGACCAGCAACTTCTTCCAAAAAACCCATTTTTTCGTTTTCAATAATAAACGTAAGTTCGTTATATCTCCTCTCAAAATTTCTTACCAAATATTTGTCTTTCTGTGCCTTAGTAAAAGCAAAAGTCAGTTCAATCTTCTCGGAAAATCGCTTGAGAGGATAAATCAAAAGATTTGGGGTGATAAGTTCAAAAACCAGTAAAGATGCTACGAGTGTCTTTTTCATAACAGTTTCAAGGATACCACGAATTTTAATTCGTGGAGGAATTGAACCTGATATATCATACTTCGATGGTACTCAGTATGATACTGAGCTTGCCGAAGTATCATCCTCCCTCAAGGGAAACCGCATGCTTTAGCATGCGGAGGATGTTATTAAACTAATCTTATCTGATATATTTAGAATACTCAAAATGAAAATCGGAATTATTGGGTCAGGATTCACGGGTCTAACGGCCGGTCTTAGGTTATCAGAAAAAGGCCACGAAGTGGTTATTTTTGAAAGAGGCATCCGCCCCGGGGGGTTGGCTTCAGGTTTCAAATTAAACAAGTGGAAATGGCACCTTGAGTCGCACTACCATCACCTTTTTACAAACGACAAATGCGCACTGACACTTGCCAAAGAAGTTGGGGCTAAAATCGTAATTTCTCGCCCTAAAACCTCGACATTTATCAAAAACACCATCTATCAACTAGATAGTCCTTTTTCTTTGCTCGCCTTTCCCCATCTTTCTTTTATAGACAGAATGAGGACCGGACTTACCCTTCTCTATTTAAAAATAACGCCTTTCTGGAAACCTTTGGAAAAAATAACTTCCAAGACATTCATAAAGGTATCTTCCGGAGATTCTTCTTGGAATACGCTTTGGCATCCGCTTTTTAAGGGAAAATTCGGCAAATACTCAAATTCAATTGCCGCGAGCTGGTTCTGGGCAAGAATTAAAAAAAGAACTTTGTCTCTGGGCTACCCGGAAGGCGGATTTGCAACATTTGCTCAAAAAATCGCCGATAAGATAGACGCAAAAAAGGGAAAAGTGCTTTTTAATACCCAAGTAGAGTTGGTAGAAGCCGGTAAGGATACAATTAAGATTAAAACTCATGATAAAAAAGACTATTTTTTTGACAAAGTCATTTGCACTCTGCCATTTAACCTTTTTTCAAAAATAACCAAAGGATTACCCCAAACATACAAAAAAAGAGTAAATAAACTGGCGGGAATTGGAGCAATCAATCTGATACTGCTTTCAAAAAATAGATTTCTCAAAGATAAAACTTACTGGCTCAATATTTGCGACAGAGGCTTCCCTTTTATATCTGTCGTCGAACATTCAAATTTCATCAACAAAAGCTACTATGACAACCAACACATTCTCTATTTAGGCAACTATTTACCCACAAACCATCGTTACTTTAAGTTGAACGAAAAAGAACTTTTCTCCATTTATTTACCTTTTTTGAAGAAACTTAATAAAAACTTCCAAGCTTCCTGGGTAAAAGCAATGTGGCTATCTAAAGCAGGGTTCGCACAACCAATTATCACCAAGAATTATTCGAGGAAAATTCCGGCTTTTGAAACTCCAATTAAAAATCTCTATATTGCCAATATCCAACAAGTTTATCCTTGGGACAGGGGAACCAATTATGCCATTGAAATGGGAGAAAATCTTGTTAAGAATATCTTCCTAAAACGTCCCGGGCGTATAGATTAAAGGCAGTTTACCCCAATTATCCAGAATAAAGAAAATCCCCCTTCTGTTTAAGAAAATCAGAACCACAAGCATCAGAATTATGCCAGCAAACCAAATTTTTTTGTACTTTGCCGTTTTCTTGGAGAATGTCCAGAATGCCCCAGCTGCAAGAAACGCGACAAATATGAACCGATAAAGACTATATGGCTGGTTTTTCTCAAAGACTCCAAATCCCCAATAAAGACTGCTTGAAACGAAAACAAAAAAGGTGAGCATAATATTGACAAAAGAGGGCTGGGTTGCCAGGGAATAAAAAAATTGAGCAATAGCGATGCACATAAAAGGAATCAGGGGAATAAAATACCAGGGGTAATTTGCTCCAACCAAACCAAGGGCTGAGAAAAGCACAGCAATTCCTCCAACAATAACTGGTAGATATTCTTTTTTCCTGGGAATAAAAAGAAGTGTCACAAAGCCTCCAATCCACCAACCATCAAAAGGAAAATTAAAGATACCGACTCTGATGGTAGTAACCAAAAAGTTAATCGCCCCAATAAAGCCTCTGTTTACACTTTGGAATATTAACAAATCTAAAAACAATTTCGGAGCCAGGAAAAATCCCCAAGCAAAATAAAGTAAACCAATTAAAACCGCCGGGAAACAATAAAGAAAAATCTGTTTAATTTTAAATTTCCATATATAAAGAAGAATTATGCAGCTTGCGATGAGAATCCATCCGGAAAGTTTAGTCAAGGCCATCAACCCCCCAATTACACCAGCAACAATCAAAAGGACGGGAAGATATTTATTATCCTTATTTTCTTTTCTCTCCTTGACGTAAATAAATAAGATTAGATTAACAAGAAATAGAGGCGACAACACATTCTCAAGAAGAGCATATCTGCTTAAGAGTACATAAGAAGGAACCGTTACATATATCAGGCCAGCCATTATCCCCACCAATGGTTTTTTGCTTATCTGAAGCGCTAAAACAAAAATAAGAAGCTGAGTTAATATGCCCAAACAAAGAGACATTGACCTTAAATCATAGTCGTTAAGGTCAGCAAAAGTTTTTACCCGGTTAGGGACCAAGAGACTAAGAATTAAAGCTCCAAAAGGGGGATGATCCAAAAAAGGCTGGACAAGAGGAACATGAATGATATCTCTTCCAAAATTTCTAAAATCCACCAGCACCTCCGCAACTACCGGTTTCGGATAATTTTGATAGTTTTGTAAAGACGCCAGTTTGCCGTCAAGATAGATATTGAATCCTTTCGGACTACCGCCCGCTCCGGTCTTTTTTGAATTGACTTTATAAGCATCCAAAATTGACCAAGCAGTTGGTATTCCGGTACTTCGAATACTTAATCCGTGCCAAACATTTGTATGCTCATCCAGAATAATGAAAGGGTCTGGGACGACGTTATAGCCGATTTTACGGATATCAGCTCCGAACTTTAATGAAAACACCAGAAGAACTGCCCAAAGAAGATAAGAATATTTTTTAATTCGGACCAAACCTCCTATCTTTCAAAATCTTTAGGTTGTGGAGATATAACCTAATAATAACCATGAAGCCTTCCAAAATAAATTTGGCTCCCTTCAAAAATGCAATCGATGAAGCCTTTTGGTGATATCGCGTTGGTATTGCAATCTCTCCAATCTTAAATCCATAACTTAAAGAAGAAATTGTCATCTCCTGGTCAAAAACAAAATCGTTTGAGAATCTTTGAAAAGGAACGGTTTTCAAAAGTTTAACCGAATAAGCTCTAAAACCCGAAAAATGCTCCGTAAAATTAATACCGAGGAGAACATTTTGTATCAAACATACAATTCTATTTACATAATATTTAATGGGCGGCATTCCCCCCGCCAGCGCCCCTTTTTTATTGGCAATGCGGCTGCCGAACATAAAATCATATCTCCCATCCAAAATTGGCTTTATCAAATCCTCAATCCTTGTGGCATCATATTGATAATCCGGGTGAAGCATGACAACAACGTCGGGATTAAGTTTCAGCGCTTCCCAATAACAGGTTTTTTGATTACCTCCATAACCAAGATTATTAGTATGTTCGAAAACTTTTATCCCTAACTTTTTGGCTACCTCAATGGTTTTGTCTTTCGATCTATCGTCAACCAAAATTATATGTTTTCTTAAATGTTGGGGAATTTCATAGTAAGTATCCCTGACCGTCCGTTCGGCATTATATGCCGGCATGACAATTACGACTTTCGCTAAACCCATGTCAAATTTTAACATAAATTTTTTATTCAGTTTGCCAAAGAGTACAGTTTAAATGCCGGTTGCCAATTTGGAAGCTTAACTTCATGCACTGATTTTAAATTATATTTTGGATTCGGAACGATGTCATAAGGAACTACATATAAATAATTTTTCCTAATTTTTTCGCCATTCCAATTTATATTTCTAAATTCGTATTTAGCAAAGGCAATTCCATTGGGCAATATCTTTGGATTCTGAACTTTAACTGGATCTAAATATGTGTAAAAGGGAATATATGAACTCGGAACACCGATATAATAATAATTTTTGTCACCAAATCTCTGGTCAATAATAATTTTTTCATATTCATCGTAGTGTTCACTTATATATAAAGCTATTTGTTTATAGCCATATTGATAACCAATAGCTCTTTGGAGCGGGAAGTGTCTAAAATATACGAGGAAAAAATACATAAATGAGATTAACAAAAATCCTATTCCCAAACTTTTAAGCCAAAAGTTTTTCTTAATAAAATCCCAGACAAATAAGGTTCCCGAAGCGCTAATTAAGGCAACCGGCAGAAGTTGCGGAAGACTTCTCCAATTATTTATCTCTCCTTCAGTCATCGAAGCAACTAACGGTGAAATGATTAATAAAAAGTATATAAAACTACCATTTCCTTTGTAATGGTTTTTTAGTTTATATAAACCCCAAATGAAGGCAAAGACAAAAGGAGTTAGGAAAAAACCAAATTGGTACGGATTCTCTTTTGGTAATATTTTTGCACCGTTAAAGAATAAATAGTCCAAACTCGAATATGAAGAATATTTATCTAACATTGCCTTTAAAATTATTTGTCCTTTTTCGATTGGCTTTGGATGTTCGGCAAGCAGGCGCCTAATTGCAATATCCTTACTAATAAATTCGCTGCTCGCCCGACTCGAACCCATATTCTGGATAAAATTAACAAAAATAGGAATCAATAAAATCCCGAATAGTAAAATCGCGAAATAGTATATTTTCTTTTTCAAAATAGTCGTTCGATAAAAGAAAATTAATGAAAGTACGATAAGCGGCGTTAATATCCACTCCGTATAATACGAATATATTGATAGGGCAAAAGAAACAAAGCCTGCAACTGTCGCCCATTGTTTATTTTTATTTAGTCCGAGAAAGAAGAGGTAAATTCCCAAAACGATAAAAAACAGCGCGTAGTTTGATTCCAGTGCCCAACGAGAAGCAGAAAAATGCCATGGGGAAACTGCGAGCAAAAATGAAGTTACCAGCGCAAGTTTATCGTTTTTAGTTAACTCCTTAACCAAAAACCCGATAAAAATAATTGTTAAACTGCCCAAAATTGCCGAAGGAAGTCGGACAGCAAAGTCATTATTGCCAAAAATCACTATACTTGCTAGAGGAATATAAACTGCTAATGGTGATCCATATCCGCCATGAGATTGCCATAATATGGGCAAAAATTCATTACTCCCATCTTTTAGTGTTTTAGAAATTGAATAAGCAGCGTAAGCTGCTCCTATCTCATCGTTGGAAAGATGCGGAGGGGCCCAGTCCAGTTTAATAAAGCGTGCCGTAATAGCTATAAAAATTAATATCAGTAAAATTTTTTTAGTAAACATAAAGTCTCTAAGGACTGGTTGCAATCACTATGCTAAAAACAAACAAGGCAAGATATATTATTTTATTTACGGAATTTAAACCCCTGAGTACAAAATAAATAAGAAACGGGGACAAAAGAAGAAAAGTATTAGTTATTTCTACTGACCGCGACACAACCATACTTAGCGAAATTAGCAAGATGCAAAATATTAGTAACTTTTTTGATTTGTTCCAATTTTTCAAATCTAAAGTTAATCCTTTTACAAGAGGATAAATATTAGCAATCAATAATGCTTCATAAAGATTTTTTAACGTAAAAAGGCCGGCCATTTTCGACAACATCACATACAAATGGGCCGACGAATTAAATAATAAGGAGCGGATTATATAAGGCATATACATAGACTCTGTTTGCATCTGGGCAATATAAAGGTTAGTCCAATCATCGTTAATTATTAAAAGAAAAGGCTGAAGAGAAAAAGGGGGGTTAATTAATCCGCTCGCATAAAGACTGACAAATAAAAGATAAACAACGATTATTAATATCGATATTTTTTTAAATCTGGTTGTTAAATAGAATAAAATTAGGCCACAAAACCCAATTGCGAAAAATAAAATAAGAATATCGTTTGCTCTCGTAAACAAAGGGATTGCTCCAATTAAAATAGCAAGAGGAGAACCAAGCTGTGGGAATCTGGTAAAAGATAATTTTTGATGGGAGAATTTTATATAGAAATAAATCGAAAAAAATAATAAAAGAGTATTTAAAACTCCAATTAATATATTTCCATGGTTAATAATATTTAGTGAAAAGGATAAAAGAAGTGTAGCTATAACCATATATATTTACTTACACTGAACGTCTGGCGCCTTAAGCGATCGGCATTTTTCTTTGGGATTTGTCGAATAACCAATTAAGGAAACCTCACCATCTAAATCCTTAATTTCGAATTCTAATTTTAATTTATGTTCGGCAACTTGATCTTGAGAAATCGCAAGTGTATCTCCAACCAGAATTAAGTCTTTGTAAACATCGCTGCCCCAATTGATAGGTCTTATCTCTACGTTGTCGATTTTATATGCCGTTTCATGCTCAACCGATGTGTAATATTTACTCAAAAAAGGTTGGCCTATTTCTTTTTGAAATAAATACGGATCATAGCGCCTGAAAAATGCAAATCTTAAACCGATTGATATGTCCCGCGAAAGATCAACGACAAACTTTTTGTCCGACTCGCTTTGGGTAATTCTTATTAGTTCAAGATTGGAATATTTCACGGTTTCCGACCTTTCAGATTTATATAAAACGAAATAGTGCAGATAAAAATCAGTCAAAGAAAAAGCCGTCAGAGCCAATAAAATAACTAAAGCCAGATATTTTAATTTAATTCTATCTAAGATTTGCCAAAGCCCCAGTGAAATAACAATTGAGATAGTCCAAAGAAGGACAAAAATCCTTAAAGTATAAAAAGGGTCGGTGGTTAATGCTACAGGAATGGGGGCAACAATAAGAAGTATCAGTAAATTCTTTACAAAATAATCTTTACTTTTTTTGATTAAATAAGCCAGCCCAAAAAAATAAGGAATAACCATCCAGCTGTAAAAAACGCTTAAATCCGGCATAGACCTGGCTCCTTGGTCATCGGGATCAAAAAACAGATTGCGCGGCGAAAAATAAGCAAGATATTGGCTGGCAAACTCCCGAGGAAGTGAAACATCCCGACCAAAATAAGTTACCTGCTCAAGCCTTCGGCCAAAGGCTCCACTTTTAAGAATTGCCAGATGGGGTATTTGTGTCAGACCGTAAACTATCAAACCGAAAATAAGCCATTTTTTATTTTCCAAAAGTTTTTTACGAAAAATAAAAACAAAACTTCCCAAAAATAACAGACTGATTATTCTCTCCGAATAGTAAGCGTGGGTGGCAAGTCCGAAAAATAATGCTGCCAAGGGAAAAAAATAAGCTTTCGATATTGATTTAAGACTTAAATAAAATCCTACAATAAATAATGCCAGGGCCGGATTTGCTTCCGTCGCCATTCGGCTGAAAAATATTGCCCAGGGAGATATGGCAACTACTAAACTTGCGACAAGTGCAAGGTTGTCTTTTTTGGTTATCAGAAATTCTTTTACGATTAGGAACGTAAAAATAACAACTATTAGTCCGGAAATTGCCGTCACCGCCTTGACCGCAAAAATAGTCGGCCCGAAAATTAAAATAGGTAATACTGTCAGGTAGGTATAGATTGGCGGTTGATAGGAACCAAAGGATTTGAAAATAACAGGAGTAACCATTCCATACCGATCCTTTCCGGTTTCGAGCAAAGAATAAGCGTTATACCCTTCCGAAACTTCATCTATATTAAGACCGGGCGGGATCTCGCCAAGTTGCCAAAACCGCAAAAACCCTGCCAGGGCAATAATGAACAGAAAAATTAATACCTTAGTTCTCATGAGAATCTATTTATCACCTTAAGTAAACCCAAATATAGTATTGATATCATAAATGGAAATATCAAAATCGGTCCAAGCCGATACCCCGGAAAGATAAAGCCGCTCACAATAATAGAAAGAACAAAATAACCAATTAAAAAATAATGTCTGCCCGACAATAAAACTCCAAGCCCGATTAGGAAAAACGGCAAGGCAATAAGAGGGAATTTATTAAATTCATCTATCCCCAACCTCTCCCTTGGATGGCTTGCAAAAAAATAGAGATTTGGATCCAAATTGTAAGCCAGATTTTTCTCAAATCTGGACACATATGGAGAGATATTTTTGTGCAAATAAATACCGATTCTGTTTCGATAGAGCCTACCCAAACTTTGGGCATAGTATTCATGTCGATTTTCCAATTTATCATTCTCAAGCGGCGAAACATACAAAAGGTTGGTATCAAAACTGGTTTTCAAAAGAAAAATGCTTAAAAGTATGAAGAAGATTAGACTTAACCACTTAAGCCGTAAAACCAAAAATATGCTAAGAAGTACTAAGATAATTGCCATGCCGGCCGATTGGACAAAAATTCTCCAAATCCAGAAATTGGTAATACTTATTAAAAGAACTAAAATTATTTTTCTCATTTTAGTCCTATGGCGTAAAAAGCAGGGGCAGTTGTTTTAAAGTAAAAAGTTTTTAGAATTTGCGCTTCCTGCGTGATGGTCGGCGGTAAACTCCAGGGACTTGCAATAATCAAAGTATTCTTACGTTTCATATCCTCCGGCCAAAAAACCGCACGGATAGAAAATTTCCCAAACGTAGTTTCCCGCACTCTCTGGTCCCCAATTTTAAATTCTTTCTGCATCATTTCGGGTGGGTAGTGTCCGTAAAAAGCCAAATAATAATGCGCGCCGGTTCCAATCCATGGCGCAAATTCGCCAAACTTCGGGTCAAAGACAATTGTGTCATATTTATCATAATTTTCCCAAGCATACTCGGCTACTTCACGATAAGGATAATGCAAAGCCTCACTTCTCTCTATTGGATAATTTACGGTGTACCTTTTAACAAAAAATATAAAATTTGCCCCAAAGAGAATAAGGAGCAAAATCAAAGCAACTTTACCAAAACGCCTGTAAAACCAATAAACCCCGTAAGCTGCAACTATATTAAGCACTGTAAAGGCTGCAATTGTTCGATGCGGACTATAATCTTCAAAAGTTAAGCCGCTGGGAATAAAACCTACCAAAATCCAAAACAAAAGAAAAAGTTTCTCGCCTCGTCCTTCCTTTTCTCTTAAAAGAAAATAAATCCCCACCATAAGAAATGGAATAATAGCCGGGAAAAGCGGCCCGACATCCCTCTTTCCTTCGGTCATATTTAATCCGTCAAAAAATAAATGTTTGGGATTAAACTGGTTAATATATCTTTTTGCACTATAACCGACCACTGAAACAATGCTGGAATCCTTAAGTCTGGCGTCTTGGGTAATAAAAACGTTGGCCGAACGGTTACGGGTTGCAGGATTTACAAAAATCATATAGTAAAGCGGGGTGATAATCAAAAAGAAAATAATAATCGGTTTAACATTTAAGGTTTTGAGTTTTTTCCAAAAAATTACAAAAAAAGAAACCAATAAAATTGGGGTAAGAACTGCCTGGGCAAAGTAAACGTAAGAAGCAAGCCCCAAAAGAATGGCTCCCAAATAAAAAAACTTAATGTTTTTCGCATCTTTATATTTAGCCAGATACGTAAATCCAACAAGCATTAAAAGCACCCCGGCCTGATTCTCAAAACTTTTTCGAGAGTAGAAAATTTCAAAAGGGGAAATTGCGGTTAAAATCGCCGCCGAATACGCTATCCACTCCTTTTTGAGAAATTGTTTGACAAAAAAATAAACTCCCAAAACCGAGAGCGTCCCAAAGAAAGCTCCGGGTATCCGAACCGTTACCTCACGCCAGCCGAAAAGCATATAAGAAAGTGCAGTTATATACGTGTAAAAAGGGGGTTTAAAATCATTGACCGATTGAAAAATAAAGGGGTAAGGATTGCCGTAAATGTCACGGCCCGTCTGGACTATCGAAATTGCGTCATATAGTTGTGATACCTCATCGTGCCCCAAATGAACAGGAAATTCTGCAAGTTTGTAAAATCTCAAAAAGGCTGCCAGAAGAAAAATTACGACTAACCATTTATTACGAAGTAACAAGCTTCGCTTATTCTTTAATATGAAATTCATATGTCCTTTCTATTGGTATTGGAAAAACTTTTTTTACTCTTTCGGCGTAGTCAAACCAGTAATCTTTTACAAAATAGAAATAATTAATGGCCATAATTATGACAAAAAAAATTATCCAAGGTTTTTTTGAGATAGAAAGAAAACCAACCGCCGAAATGATTGCATAAAAAGGCACAAGCGCCAAGAGCCTGCTGGCTCGATAAATATCCGGCACTAAGCCGAAAAGTATTGGGCTCAAAAAAAATGATAATAAAATTAAAATCTCAAATGGTTTTTTATTACAAAGTATTTTAAAGACACCAATCAAAAACAAAGGCAAGGTTGCGGCTAAAAACATACCAGCCTTACCCGTTGAATGATAAGCAGTTATATCTCCTTTAAAAAATAAAAAACTGAAGTCAAAAATGCTTAAGTACCTTAACAGAAACTCGTAAACACTTTGCGTTGCCCCGCTAAAATTTCCAAAGACTGCACTGGGGTAGCGAAAGTAAGCGACCAAAAGGAGCAAAAAAAACGGCGAGATTCCTAAAATAAAATATATCGATTGTTTAATATGCTTCTTTAAATAAATCAGGGTCAGAAATGTCAGAACAGGCACAATCAATCGCATGCCCAAATATGAAAACAAACCAATACCCAAAGAGGTTCCTCCCCAAAACAGATAGTAAGTTTTCTTAGTTTTTTCGAACTTTAAGGTTGTCCACAACCAAAAAAGTACAAACGGCAAAGGAGCAATATTTTCTAAGGCCAGGTGTGATTGAATCAAAACAATCGGGGTAGTTATTAAAATTAACGATGAAATCAAAAAAAAATTTGTCCCCATAAATTCTTTCGAAATTAAATAAAGAATCACCAATGCCACCAAGATAAAAAATATACTGGTGGCTCTTAATAACCAGTAAGAAACTCCAAATATTCTAAAAAATAGCGCCGTGGTATAAACAGTAACAGGCTGTTTCCAATCTGAACCCTTCGCGAATATAAAAAGCGGGAGAAAATTATGATTCTCGTCGGTTAAATTTCTGGAAATTAATATCGAATTATAACCAATCCCGGCCTCATCACCGTTAATCCCGGGTGGAACTTCAGTTATTTTATAAGTAAATAGTAAAAAAGAAAAAAGACAAACCAGAAGAAGAATGAACAAATTTTTCATTTCGATATTACAAGAGTATTTTTATTCACGCTTTTTGGGTCAATGTCTTTGATATCTATAATTTTTACATTTCCAAATTCTTTAACTTCACGGCCATATTGGGCAATTACATCATTTGGGTCGATTTTTGCATATACCGGATAGGCATACTCAATGTTGTCAATACTTTTTGACAAATAAATTGATTCGTATTTGTTTTTCTTTTCCATAGCCAAAAAGGAGGCTTTTTTCGCATCGCTTGACCAAAAGCTGGCAAACTTGGCAGGGGCAATGAAATAAATTCTGGCTAAAATGTATACACACTGTGTCAAAATAAGGAAAAAGGCTACCCCCAGAAACCGTCTTTCAATTTTTGTAAGGGCATAAGAAGCCAGTAGAATAAAGGGCGGAAGCATGAATGCGTTTCTTAATCCATGGGTTTCATCAAAAAGCATTGTTGCCAAGGGAACAATCAGTATCCAAAAAATAAGTAGTCCGAAGTTTTTCTTATTTTCCTTCCACAAGTTGATAATCGCAACAAATAGAAGTGGAAACTCTACGAGATAAAGCATTCCCATCTCACCCGGATTGTGCCTGGGATTTCCGTCGCCTCTAAGGTAAAGAAAATTCGGGGAAAGATTCTTTATATAGTTTTCTGAAAGTATTCTCGCATACTCTATTTGTTTATTAATAAAAATTGGTTTAAGCGGGTCCGGAAAAGTAGAAATCGTTCTTTCGGAATTAACCCTTTGAATAATACTCTCTTTCAGGTCTTTATTGGCAAAAATGTTTATGCTCAAAAATCGCTCCTCCGAATTGGAAAAAAAAGTTTCCTTTAAAGAAATTGCGCCAAAAAGCGCAAGTATGAGAACTGAAGTAATAAAAAGTTTGTTTTTAATAAAGTTCCTAAACCCACTCTGATACCAAAGAAGAATTAAAAATAATAAAGGTAAAGTAAGTTTAAAGGTCGGGTATGTATGTATAGCTAAACCCCAGGAAACCGCCCAAATTAAATAGAGCCAGTTCTTACCTTTTGCATATAAAAATGCAGTTACTCCTAAAAGCGCCAAAAAAAGAGCAAAGTGGGTTTCAAATCCACCTCGGGAAAGGTAAATTTCCCAAGGAGAAATGGCTGCAATAAAACTCGCAAGTAGTCCGACCTTTTCATTAAAAATTCTTTTTCCCAGAAAATAACACAATAGTATTATTCCCAGTCCCGAGAATAAGGATAGGGCCCTAACGCCCAAAGAGGTCGGACCAAAAAGAAAAACCGCCGGAAGAGAAAAATAGACATATCCTCCCGGAGTGCGCCCGCGCATTGGAAATGTAATCGGCAAAAAATGGCCTGTTTGGTCTTTCCCTGTCTTTAAAATCGAATAAGAATCATAGGCAAGTGTCAACTCATCTCCATACATTGGAAGCGAGTTTATTTTATATACTCTAAGAAAGAAGGCAAAAATTAAAATCGCCGCCAGGATGAAGAATTTTTTACCCATACTCGATTTTAGCACCACCCGTAGTATAATTTTAGTATGAACTTTCTTTGGCTTTTTCCGTTTTTATTTTCAATCTTTATTTTTTTTACAATACCCGGATTTATACTGCTTGACAGGTCGAACGCAAAGATTCCCTTTTGGCCAAAGATTTTCGGGGGAAGCGCTGTCGGTTATGTCGTCTTCACCTTAACTTCATATCTTTTTCTAGTTTTGCAACTTGATTTTTTAATCATCCCGACTTTTATTTTAGTAGACCTTTATTTCTTCAGGTCTTTTTTGAGAAACTCGCCGAAAAAGATAATCCCACAAAAAAATCTGGCAATTTTTGTGTTTATTTTCTTAATCGGAATAATTGGCCAACTTTTAATTATCGCTCCAAGTGGATGGAATGCCAATGGAGATTTACTATTCTGGAGCAGTCATGCTCATGACGGGTCGTGGCACATTGCGCTTATGAATGAGGTGAAAAAAGGATTTCCTTTCCAAAACCCGGTTTTTGCCGGCGAGAAGCTTGTAAATTATCATATTTTTTCAGATATTGCTCCAGCAATTTTTAATAAATATTTGGGGTTTTCATCCTTAGAATTATATTTTCGACTTTTTCCATTACTTTATTCATTGCTTCTTGGTGCTTTGGCTTTTATTCTGGGCAAATCTCTTGGGAAAACAAACGCTTCAGGATTTTGGTCTGCAATTTTTATTTACTTCGGCGGAAGCTTTGGTTATATAGTCAGACTCATCCAAGGGAAAACAATCGGTGGAGAAAGTATTTTCTGGACAAATCAAACACAAAGCTCAATTGGCAACCCTCCACAAATAGTCTCGCACATTATTGTTTTAACTTTTCTTTATCTTTTTATATACTTACTGGAAAACAAGAGTAAAATTTTATATTTAATTTCGGTTCTTCTTTTGGGCTCCTTAATTGTTTTTAAAGTATACGCCTCGATTGTTTTACTTGGGGCACTTTTTGCAACAGGAGCATGGCAGATAGTAAAAGACAGGAAATTTATGATAATTTCTTTGGCCATTTTGGCAAGTGTTTTGTCTTTAGTGCTCTATCTTCCTTTTTACGCGAAAACTTCTTCATTTTTGATTTTTCAACCCTGGTTTTTTATAAGAAGTATGGTAGTTGCAGACTCCAGACTTAATTGGCTTGATCTGGAATTAAGAAGACAGTTTTTTCTATCTTTAAAAACCTGGAAAGGCTATCTTCGGGTATTCCAAATTGAGCTGATTGGATTTTCCATCTTTTTTATTGGAAATTTGGGTATGCGTTTTATCGGACTTTTTGACTTTTGGAATTTTCTAAAAACATTTTTCAAAAATTATTTCAATCAGCTTTTCGTCCTGATAATAGTTTTGTCTTTAATCTTGCCACTTTTGTTCTTACAAAAAGGGGTTGCTGGCGGTACGGGTCAGTTCTTACAGTATTTCATTCTTCTTTTTGGAGTTCTCGCGGCTATTTCTATTTCCAGGTTCATGGATAAACTTCACAATATTTTCTTGAAATTTTCTTTGTCGGCTCTTATTATCATCCTTGCAGTTCCGACTCAAATAGGTCTGCTCCGAGAATTTTATGGCCGCTCTCCCTTTACCAAGATTTCCAAAGAGGAACTTTCCGCACTAAATTTCTTAAAGAAAAATTCACCCAAAGAAAGCGTCATATTAACACCCCTTTATGACCCCAACCTAGATTTAAAAGACAAGATCCCAAACATCTGGGATTGGTTTGATACGGCCTATGTTTCAGCCTTTTCGGAAAGAAGAACGTATTTTAACGACTACGAGCAAGTGGATATCATGGGCTATGATTATAAAGAACGGCTTGAAATTAAAAAAGAAATTTTTACCGAGACAGACCCTGAAATTGTCAAACAAAAACTTCTTTCAAGCGGCGTGGACTATCTCTATTTCCTAAAACCCATAACTCCCAAAGTAGACTTAAACAAAATCAATCTGACTAAGGTTTTTGAAAATAACTTGGTAGAAATCTGGAGTAGACCGTTCTAATTACCTCTAATTTACTTTTGGGCGTGTGGAAAGCAACAAAGGGAAGACCCCCTTCGACTTCCTTTTCAATTCCGTCGGTAAATTTCGCCCATTCCATCCAACTTAAAATGCTTTGGGTATGGTAAATATAGATAACCTCTTCGGCACCGGCTTCCGGTGTAACAATGGTAAAACGATAATCTTTATTCTTTGAATCCGGAATTTGGGGAAAAACAAACTTGACGAAATCTCCATCCTCCAAATTCTGGCCGTTAATAACTGACGTTCTCATTAGGTTGTCGCCCACATCATAAATCGACAAAGTTATTTGTTTTTTATTCTTCAAATTCGGGTTTCCTAGAGAAATTCCAATTGCCGAAAGATTATCTTCTTGGGAGATAAATTTTTGAGAAATTATTCTTTTACCATAGAGGCTTAATTTCTCATTAACGCTGTAACCCGGCTGGTCATTTGCCGGAATCATATCTATCGGCAGAGCAAAAACTCCGGGAACAACAAAAACTAAGAATAAGATTATAATCGTTGTTAACCAAATTAATTTCTTCACGTCTCCTCTTTCTTAAACAATTTATAGACCAAAACAAGGCTTCCGCCAGCTAATATCGAATGTAAAATGCCTTGTAAATTGTAAGGGTCGTAAAAGTTTTCCAATACGGCAAATGGCGTGGGAAGAAGGTCATATAAAGTGCTAAAAACCCTCAAAAGCCCAACGGTCATAAATCTGTCTTCGTATAAAACAGGTATTGCAAAAGCCAAAGTTGCCAGAATCACAAAAAGCCACTTTAAGCTTGGCCTTTTGACAATTAGAACCGCGATAAACGGTGCCAGCCAAAGAAGCCAGGCAATATGAAAGTGGGCAAATGAAAAAATCAATAGATATACTCCAACCCAGAAGTTGAATAAATTCTGCGCCTTATCAATAAAGGCTCCATAGAAAAAAAGAACGGATATTGCCAACAAACTCACAATAATTGTTTCATTTAAGCCGATATTCACGCCCGGATTAAAAACCCTCGTGGATAAACCCGACACCAAAGCAGATTGAACAAAAGCACCTGAGGCAAAGGGAAGAGAAATCAAACCAAAAATCGCCGGTGGAGTAAGTCCCAAAAGTATCTTTTCTTTTAAAGTACGCCCGTAAATAAACAAAAAAGGAACAAAAAGAAGCGGGTAAAGTTTAAATCCTGAAGCAAAACCAAAAAGGAGCGCGGCAGTAAAAAGCTTTTGTCTCGCAAAGCGAGATCCCGCTTCGCGGGATTTTTTGACAAATAAAAACGCTGCCAGTGTCAAAACTACCGGAAAAATATCGACATTGGCAAAAACATAAAGAAGAATTGGGGTAAAGGGATTAAATAACCAAAGGATAAAAACTTTCTTTTTGTTTTTCTCGTCAGCAAAAAACTGCATAAGAAGAAGGGCAATTACTATATCCAAAACAAGATAGGGAAGTTTAAGAATTAATAGATACTTAAAAATGTTTGGGTCGCGAACCATGGAATTTGACTCGGCATTTGCTAGCCAAGTATCAAATCCATTTCCCAGAATCGGCGAAACAATTGCCTGATACCCGCCCAAAACAAAATAGGTTAAAGGAGAATAAACAAATTCTTCTTTAAGGGGCAATGTTTTTTTGTTGTCAACTAAATAGTTGTAAATATTAAAAACGCCTTTCTTTAAAAACGAGGCTTGGAAGTTATATGTTTTAATATCCGGATGAAAATAAAAAGCAGCCAAAAGAAGTCTCAAAACAATCGCTAAAACTAAAAGTTTCTTCACACTATATATTATAATGTAAAACAAGTCATGGTAAAATGACCCAATGATAGAGAATAACAATTTAGTTAGCGCTTACGCTGGCGCAGAAAGGGAAAGAGTTACCACACATCTTAAACGGCTCCTTCCATATCTAAGACCTCATGGATTCACAATCGTAGGAGGACTGGCTATCAGGTATCACCTTTTATCTTATGGAGTCTCTTACCCCAAAAGGCCGTTTAATGACTTAGATATTATTGCCAAAGACCCCGATGTAGTTTCACGATCGGTTTCAAAGGATTTCCTGGTTTATCATTATCATCCAAAAGACCATTATCTTGCCTTAGTTGATCCAATTTCGAGAACAAAGGTGGATATATTCAATAGAGCACCGCACGAAACCATAAAAGTTCTCTTTGACAACAAAGAAGTAGATATGGCCAGCCTCGAAGACCAATTAGTACAAACTGTCATCGATACCTTGAAGGTTACTCAAGATTTGAAAGTAGATCCTAAACAATTTAGTGATGCCGAATTTATGCTGAAAGCAGCCGACATCGATAAAGCTAAAGGCATATGGCGACAATTTGCGCCTAAAGACTACCCCAAAGATTTAGTAGAAGCTTTTGAGCTAGCAAAAAGGATTTCGAAGAAAAAGCCTTATCTACTAAAAGAAAATCCCTTCAGAAAAGATAAACCTTATGAATGCCCTGAATGCCGAAGCACAAACGGATTTGAGATAGTTCCGATGGAAAAAGTTTACAAAGTCCTGGGGATTGTCGAGTAGTCCGTAACTAATTAGTAACCCTATATATGTTTACTTCTTCGTTTTCGAATATTTTCTTCATCGCATATTCCTGTTCGGCCACAGGCAGAGCATAAATTTTCGGTAAATAGATATAACTAATATTATTTTCCTTCAAAAATTGATTGGACCAAGATAAGTCTTTCTCCACAAAAAACCTGGTTGCATCCTCGAGTCTATTTTTATAATCCGTTCCTAGAACTATTTGCTGTTCAACGTCTTCTATAAATACAGGCTTTCGGGAGTAAGCCGAAACATAGGCATTATCTGCATAAACGGCTAAAGGATATGGGTCTTCAAACTTTCCTCTTAAATTTGGATCAAAAGGATGTTTTAAAGCTACGCCATCTTCTTGTGTCTTAAGAAATGTAAGACCGTCAAGTTCTCCTTGCGTTAATTTTGCAGGCGGATTCGGATAGAGCCAACTGCGGAAAGTTGCGATGGAACTTATGGGGGTAATAACCAAAATCGCGCCAATAATTATAAATGAAGCGAATTTTGGCAATTTTTCATAAATCTTACCCAAGGTATAGGCCGCGTAAAGAGAGGAAAAGAAAAGAAAATAGTAGAAAAACTGGACAATATTCCAAGCATTTCCTTTTTGTGTAAATATCAAAGGCAATACTAACGAAACTGCTGACATTGAAAGGATAAAAAAATGAATGTTTTCATTAAAAATCTTTTTGTTTATTCCAAAGAGTGCAACAATCCTTGTCCCCAAGTTTCCCACGAAAAATATCAAAAAACTTAATGCTTCAAGAACAAAAAAATGCAGCCACTTGCCACCGCCTAAGTATGCAAATCTTCGAACTGTAAAATTAGGTATTCCAACCCTATCTCCCGCATCAATCATGGTATTAACCAGCCAAAATGGATTAAATTCAAGTAATTTTTCCGAACCCATGCTCTGGGAAAAATAAATCAATGCTGACAATAATAAAGACGGAATAGAAATTAAAAAAAGTTTTCTTTCCTTTAGCGATAAAAATGAAAGTCCCGCCAAAACTATCACGCCTGCATAAACTTTAAATCCTATCAATGTCCCCGAAAGAATAATAATTGCCGCGGCTTTTAATTTATTTGATTTTGTAAGGTAGGAGTCGACCAAAAAAATTAGCGCAATTAAAATAATCAGAGAAATTGCAAACGGGGGATTAAGGTTCATCGAAACCGGCTGATTTGCCCAAAAAGCGCTTTCCCCTCCCCAAATTGAGCCTCTTTTTATATACTCCACAATCCAACCAAAAGAACTTCCGAAATATACAAAGAATACGGCCAATAAGCTGATAAACTTATTCTTAAATAGTCGGGAAGCCAAAAGACAAGTAAAAACTCCTAGTAAAAGCGAAAAAACTATTGGGAAAAATTTATAGATAAAAAATGATGGAGAGACGCCGGTAACAGCCGAGGCCCCCGCAACCACAAGGTCATAAAAATAATGATAATTCGTGAGTCTAAACCCCGCAAAGCCGGGGTTATCAGGTGGAAAGTTCCTCAACACTTGATTAACCAAGGCTTCGTGCCAAACGCCATCTCTCGCAAGCGGTCCCCAGTAACCAATCCCAAAATCATAGAGACTTCCGCTTTTGACCATTACAGGGATTTGAAAAATTACGCCTGCCGCAATCAGAAGAATAATTAAAACATTCATGACTCTTTTTTAGGAAAGTAACAATAAATCCAATAAAGAGCGGGTGCTACAAACAATGTTTGCAAAAGACTCCTCGCAAAATTTACGTCAACACTTATTCCCAAAATCTGCCATATTCCCGGAAGTTGAGAAAGACTGGGAAAAATGGGGGCAAAAAGCCGAACTGAAAGTCCGGGATCAAAGAAAGTCAAAAGACCCAGCCAGCTTAAGAAAGATAAAACGACTAATGGCCAATGGCTAAATCGAGACTTAATCAGGTCGATAATCAAAAAGGGTGTAATCCACAAAAACCACTGCGGGTGGTAATGAGTGAAGGTGAAAAAGATCAAGAGCAAAACAAAAAACTTCTGCCAGAGTGTCTCGGGGGTATTGCTACGATACCAAAAAAACAGGTAAAGCAGGATTATCGCCATGGGAAAAATCACGATTGCTTCTCCGCCAGAGATAGGTAGCGCAGCATAAAAACTCTTTGTCGTCTGCGAAGCCACCAAGGCAGTCGCTCGAAAACCATGAGAGTTAATAAACGGCAAAATCGTTACCAAATATGCCGTAAGTCCTATACCCACAACTTTAAGTCTGTCAAGCCATTTATTAGAAAGAAGCGCCAGGGGCACCAAAAATAAAAACGGATAGACTTTGAAAGCGGCAGCAATTCCCAAAACCAGAGCTGCAATTGCGTATTTGTTTTTACTAACCACCAAGTAAATAGCAAAAATTGTTAAAAACGTCGGAATAACATCAAACTGTCCCATCATATAAGTTGCAAAAAGGGTTAACGGATTAAACATCCATAAACCGAATGCTAAAAGTTTATTCTTGGGATTCTCGAACAATTTGTAAAGCAAAACACCGGTTAGAACATCAAAAGGTAGGTAGATAAGTTTAAGATTTAAAAAGTAGGCAATCGGCCCCAGGAAAAAATAAACCAAAGGCGGATAGTTAAAAACAATATCTCCGGCATCGTAAAAATCAAAAATGTGCCCTGACATTATGTTTTGTCCCGCCAAATAAAAATGGGCAAAGTCTGAATGAAAAGTTGAAAAAGCCAGTACCAATCTAATTAATATCCCCAATCCAAAAAGCAAAAGAAATTTATTTTTCATATATCCTCTTTGGTAGCAAAATAATTGTAGCCCCCGCGAGTACGGCAAGTAAAGAAATTACATCCAAGGTTTTCCTGAATGGAGTTTCTTTAAAAGCGACTTCGACCCTGTGGCGACCAGTGGGAATAATAAATTGTATTTGTCCGTAGGGGTCTGACGCTTTTACCTCAACTTTCTTGCCATCAATCCTCGCTTCCCAACCCGGGAAAAAGTATTTTTCATAGTTAAATGTAGTTTCTTCTTTGAAATTGGCCTCGAATGATGTCCCCATGGCATCTGTGGCAGAAGAAGTTCTATCAGGACGAACTTGAGTTGCCTTGGGCAATCTTAAATACTCTTCCCCTGTTTTTAAATACTCCTCCGATGCAACCGGCACTGGAATATATCTATTTAAATAATACGCATCCTGTCTGCCCAAAAAATCAGCCGGCCGGAAGAATCTGAAGTTTAGAAGTATCACACCCAGTATAACAGCCAATCCTAAATATTTCGCATATTTGAATTTGTTTAAAGCGATAATAAAAATAGGCGTAACAAAGGCAGTCAGCGACAAAAACCTCCAGGGAAATTGAAAGTATGGTAAATACGGAACGCTATCCCAAATAAAACTAGACCGATAATTCATCATAAATACTGCGGCCAAAAAAGTACCCAGAGCCCAACCGAGAATAAGAGACTTTTTCTTAAGGAAAAAAATTATCCCAACAACTACCAAGAGTAAATTAACTATTCCCAGAAAAAAGGACATTCCGTCATATGGTCCGGCAACCGAGGCTCCATAACCAAAATACGGGACAATTAGCTGTTTTATGGTAGGAAAATGGTCTTTAAAGTTAAAAACAGTGTCATATTTCATTAAGGCACTTTCCACAATCGCCGGCAGCCAAAAATAAATACTAATTAAAAGGCCTAAAACAAAACCTGAAAAAACTTTCAAAAACGTAAGGAGTCGGGGAGAGTTGGCAGTAAAAATAAGGGTTAAGGCCAAAAGAGCTAAAAAAGGAAAGAACATATACGCCATAATATTGTGCGACATAAGGAGTCCGGCGGTAGAGAATCCTAAAATCCCAATCCACCTTAAACTTTTTGTCTTAACAATCTTCACCAGAGACAGGGCAATTAAAGGAGGAAAAACAAAGGCGAAAATCTCCCCTATCGCTCCCCTAATAAAAATATCCGTGGCACGATATGGTGTGAAAATATAAACCACTGCTCCCGCCAAACTTAAAATCTCTGAAGTGTATTCCTTGAGAAATTTATACATGAAGTAACCCGACAAAGGAATGCTTAAAACAAAAACCGCCTTGACACTATCAACAAAGGAAAAACCGATAAGATGGAATATTTCACCCAGATAAAACGGCAAAGGAAAGACAAAATTAAATAAGGGGTATCCAAAACCAAAGCTTAAATCGGGAACAAAACGGGGCGGAAACTGACCCAACCTAAGGGCAGCGTCCATTTGCTGCAACCAGGCAATGTGTAAATCATCACTTGCTCCGTAAAATCCGGGAACAAAAAGCGCCCAGACAGCTGGAATTGCTAAAACAAGAATTAGTAAAAATGAATATTTAGCTAAAAACTTTTCGACTTTTTCCATATACGGTTATACCGACTAAAGATATAAAACTAACAACAGTTGCCACGTTAGCTGCAGTTCTGATCGGGGTATTTTTGAATTCGCCGTAAACTGTGTATTCCCCTTCGGATAGATCAAGTGTTATCCTTCCGATAATCCCCGTCTTGTGGGGATAAACCTTCTCCCCCACCTTCACCTGCCAGTTCGGAAAATCAAACACCGGCACCTCAATTATTGAATCACCTTCTACTTTTGCCTTAAATTCCCATTTATTTGATTTATTTACAAAATCACCAACCTCTGCTTTCCCGAATCTGACAATCGGTAAATTAGCAGCTGCTTCTTTAGGTTCGCTTGCAGTCTTAGGCAAATAATCCAAAATTCCCCCTTTTTGTTGGTCTTGCCACAAATCCCCGCTTAGTTTTTCCTGATCTGTCAAATTGGGATAAAATTTCTCCGGCTTAAAATAACCAAAATTAAGTAAAACAGTAATCAATATTATGAGTACCGCCAAGGCTTTTTTCTTGGCAAAGAAACCACCAACTAAACTTGCCGAAAAAGAAGCCACAGCTAAAAATCTCCAGGGAAATTGGACGTATTTCAAAATAGGAATAGCTTCCCATATTGCCGAAGATTTATTGTGGGTCATAAAAATCGAAAGGACAAAGATGACGACAAAGAAAACAGTGGTGGGATTGCGGAAGAAAAGTAAGACTAAAACCGGGAAAAGGATATGCGGCCAACCGATTTGAAATGACATGCCGTCGCTTGCTCCTTGCACCGATGAGCCGTAACCCCAAGATCTCGTAAAAAGCTGTTTTAGCGCCACAAAATGAACCCGGTAATCAAGATGACTAATTGTTAAAGTATCAACTTGGACCAAATCTTTTTCAAAATATGCAGGAATAATAAAAAAAGCAGAAAGGCCAAAGGCTAAGATAAACGAAAGAAAAACTTGCTTGAAATTGTTCAATTTACTAACAAATAACCAATAACCAGCCCAGACAACCAAGATAGGAACAAAAAAGATACTCATAATATTGTGGCTTGTTAAAAGAGTAAATAATGAAAACGTTAGACCCAAAAAGTTCCACAAACTTGAGTTTTTGGTAAGTTTTAGAACAAAATAAAAAATAAGTGGGACTACCGCCAAAGCGAGGCTCTCTGCAACCGCTCCCCGAACATAAGTATCCAAAGCTCGATAGGGCACAAAAATATAAAGAGTTGATGCCGTAAGTGCGGGAAGTTTACCGAAAAGCTCTTTTGCCAATAAATACATTGCAACACCCCCTATTAAAATCGGAATAAAAAAGAGTGCCTTGGCAGCACCGATGTAGCCCAAGACATAGCTTAATACTGCCCCTAAGTAATAAGGAGTCGCGCTGTAATAGTTAAAAAGAGGAAAACCATTGCCGTAGCCCATATCCGGTACCCACCGACAAGGAATCTGCAAATCGGTAAAACATCTTCGCATTTCAAAAATGCGGATTACCTGAAGATCATCGTGGTGCGAAAAATAGCCCGGTACAAATATCGGCCAGGCCGTTGCCAAGGATAGGGCAACTACCACCAAAATTTCCCAGTTGTTAGACAGAAATTTTCTCATTTTTTAATTTTAGCGCCGTCAGACCCAAAATTCCCAAACTAACTAAAGTAATAATATTTCCGACTTTCCTTATTGGCGTATCATAAAGCTTAACAAAAATATCGTGTTCCCCGGTTGGAATATCAAACGTAATTAGGCCCAAACAATATCTTTCTTCCCTACAATCATCATGCCTATGGCTAACCTTTTGACCATCAACTTGCACCTCCATTCCCGGAAAATCAAAAAGCCCAAGACGAATTGTCGCATCCTCACTGACTTCGACGATTCCTTTTTGAAAGTTACTTCCTTTTTTATACTCCAAAAATTTTACTTCTCCCTCAAGTACTTCAGGCAAATCCGGCGCCTTCTGCCACGGAGGAAGAGTTGCATAAATTGGCAGGTAGTCAAAAATACTAATTGTTAATTGTTTTTCCCAGGAAATACCGGAGAACTTTTCGCCATCGGAAATAGTAAGCCAGCCTTTCGGAACAAAGAAAGGAAGATATAAATAGACAGAAGTAATTACCATGATTAGTCCAAGGACATATTTAAATCTACCCGAAAGATAAATTGCAAAACCGACTAGTAAACAAAGCAAAAATATACTTACTGCCAAAAATCTCCAGGGAAATTGCATATACCAAAGAAAAGGTAATTTAGCCCAAATAAAACTAGATTTTAGATGCATCATAAATACGCTAAAAAGACCAAGTGTTGTTAAAGTTAAAACTAAAATAGAAGTTTTTTTGTGCTTTTTAAATTGGGCAAGCGCAAAGATTGGGGCAATAACTAAACCAATAACCCAAGCAACGATTCCAAGCGAAAGATTAAGTTTTTCATCAGGGAAACCCGATGAGCCATAGCCCCACTCCATCGAAAGAAAAAGTTTATATAGACTGACAAAATGCTGTCGGTAATCAAAATAACCGGAAAGTAAACTTTCGACATGGGCAAATTGTCTCTCAAAAATAACGGGCAGCGTAAAAAAGGCCGAAAGTCCAAATCCCAAAAGCCCGCCAGCAAATAGTTTAGATAAATTATTCCATTTGTATCGTATCAACCAAAATAAAGCCCAGACAAGCGCAATGGGAACAAAAATCATGGTCATTAAAGTGTGGGTCGTTGCCAGCATTCCGGAAAATAGGGATAGCCAAACCAGATACTTTATCTTGCCTTCTTTTATAAGTTTATATATTGCCCAAAAAATTAAAGGAAAAAATATCTGCGCCCAAAACTCGCTCATTGCTCCCCGAACGTAAACTTCAACTGCTTTATAAGGAATGTAGGTATAAAGTGCGCCGGCAATTAAGCCCGACCAGGAATTTGTAAGACTTTTTACCAAAATATACAAAGCTAAGGCCGAAAGAATATAGCCCGCAACAAAAAGAATTTTTACCGAATCGATGTATTGGAAGCCAATTCGATGAAGAAGTGCCCCAAGATAATAAGGAAAAGGCGGATAGTAGTTAAATTGCGGGTAACCATATTGATAACCGGCATCCGGTACCCAACGGCAGGGAATTTGGAAATCGTCAAAACACTTATCCATTTGCTGAATACGGAAGGTTTGTAAATCATCCTGCATAGGAAAATAGCCGGGCCGCAAAAGATTCCAAATTGCAGGAACAGTCAAAAGAATCAAAAGAACTGGAGGTATAAATTTGCCGAACTTCTGGCCCATCCAAGAAATTAAAAACAAAAGATAATGCTTTAATGGCCCGTGGTAAATTTTACTTGATGGAATCAGTCGTCTCCACTGCTCTTTGGGGACCGCTAGCTTCTCGCCACTTGCCCCATGATAATGAATTACCTCCGAGTTTGGAAAATACACAATCTTTAACCCTTTTTCTTTCACTCTCCGTGAGTAGTCAAACTCTTCAAAAAACATAAAATACTTTTCACTCAAAAATCCTACTTCTTTAAGAGCGGTCGGTGTAATCATAAAAGCGGCTGTTGAGACAATCTCTACCTCAACAGGAGAATCGACATCCGGCGCATATTTAGCCAAAAGATTCTCTTCTCCAAAAAAATATTGTCTTATATTTCTCCAAATTGTTGGTGTACGAAAAACGGATCCCTGAATGCTTCCATCCGGATTTAACAACCTCGGGGAAACTACGCCAACATCCTCATTTGCCCTAGCAAACTCATAAAGTTTATCGATACTTCCTTTTTTAACCTCTGTGTCGGAGTTAAGAAGTAAAATATAATTTCCTTTCACCACCCTCATTCCCTGATTGTTTGCCCTTGAAAAACCGACGTTCTCCTTATTCTTTATGAGTTTGTAGTCGTCAGATTGGGGCGGGGGGTCTATTGAGGCGTTGTCGACGACAATAATTTCCCACTTTAACTTAGACTTAGACATAGACTGTCTCACCGATTCGACACACTTAAGAGTTAAATCTTTAGTGTTGTAGTTAACAATAATGATTGACAGGTCGGGCTTCATTTGAATCGGTTAAAAATTGCCTCGTCGGAAATCTTTGCTTCTTTTGTTTCTATATTTCTTGCCTTTAGTACTTTAAAAAGAAAGCGGATGGCCGAAAAGACCACAAATAAATAGCCCGGGTGCATCACTACTCTCTTCAAAAGACCAAGGATGTGTTTGCGAAAAAGAATTTGACTGGTTAAATTTTTCCAAATAAATAAAAGTTGGTTTCTTTCCTGAATTCTTTGAACGTAACGAAGGGGAAGTTTTTTAGTCGTCGACTCGCGTTCGTGAGAAACCAAAGCCTTCGGTTCCCAGAGAAGTTCGTAACCTCTTTTTTGCGCCCTGTAGGATAAGTCCAAATCTTCCCAGTAAAGCGGGCTCAAAAGCTTCTCGTCCATTCCCCCAAGTTCCATCCAAGTTTTACGCCTGAAAACTCCGCTGCCCCCATTAACCCAAAAAGTTCGATGAGAAGTCGTTGATTCTTCGGCCGGCCTATGAACAATAAAACCGTCTTCAATAAGACCCTTGGCCCAACCGAAGCCTTTTTCATGCAAAGAAACCGCAAAGACTTTCTCGTCCTTAAAAATTAGCAGAACATTTTCCAGGAAATTTTTCTCAGGAGCAACATCGGTATTTAGAAGTGCCACCAAGTCCCCCTTAGACATCCGAACTCCGGTATTGACGGCCGCTGAAAATCCCCTGTTTACCGTATGTTTAATAACCTTAACTGACGGAAATTCTTCTTTTAAAATTTTTATGCTTGCGTCTTTCGAGCCGTCGTCAACAACAATAATTTCTCTAATTTGATTACCGGCTTCACTCATTGCTGCCAAAACAGAGGGTAAATTTCTTCTTAAAAGTTCTTCTCCGTTAAAATTGGGTATAACGATTGAAACTTGCATATTTATTTAATTAAGGAAAGTATTTCTCCCTTAAATCTTTCGTACGAATACTTTAACGCATCTTTCTTTGTCCTTTGCGAAATTTCTTTTAATAGTTTTGAATCATCCATCATGTCTTTGGAGATTGAAATTAAATCTTCTATCCTTGACCAAAGATAACCGTTTTCGCCCGATTCAACAATTTCTTTGTGTCCGCCGGCATTATAAATGATGGGGACCAAACCGGCCGACATACCCTCAACCACCGTTATCCCAAAATGTTCGACTTTTTGCGGGTTAACTTTTTCATCTATTCCAAAACCAGATGCAGACCAGAAAATCTTCGCGCGGGCATATAAATCAGCAATTTTTTCAAATGAGGAGTTTTCAACAATTTTAATTGGATAACCCTTAGCTTTCTTTATAAGTTGGTCAACAAATTCAGTTCTGCCGACTTCGCTTCCTCCGGTAAGTATCAACTTCCAATTTCTAAATCCACTGTCATATATTCTCTGAAATGCCTTAACTAAAACGTCCTGTCTTTTTGATTGTTCAAGTTGGGAAAAACGGGCAACATTAAGTATTAAATTCTCCTTTTTACCGGGTTTGAATTTATCTATATCAATCGGCGGATAAACAACAATTGAATCAATCGAGTATTCTTTATCTATCCATTCCTTTGTAAAACGGGAGTTAACCACAACTTTATTTATTCGGAAAAATTTCATTCTATTCAAAAGGCTTTTGCCGTCAACATTGAAAAATGGTCTTTGAAAATGAAGGATGTTCTTGCGGGCATAAAGGGTAGGAACACTTCCGTCAGATAACCAAAAACAAACATCATAACCGTCTCCCCTTTTTATACTGGCAACTACATTTATTCCGTCCAAATCCATCCCAAATCTTTTTGAAAGTTTGTCAATAATTTTTCCGTCTTTTGATTCGACATCGACATCAAAACCTTTTTCATTAAACGCCTTGGCCACGGAAGTTACGTAGCGTTCTCCTCCTCCAAGAGTATCTAAATATGGACTAAATATTGCTGCGCGCATTTAATTGCATCTCCCAAAGCTTTGCATAAGAAATAAATCTACTAAATACCTGATAAATGCCATAAATTATTCCCTCCGGACCGTCCAAAAATGCGGTCTGTTTGACCATTCTTAGCCAAAACTCCCTCATCATCGCCGTCATGAATCTTATGATATTCATCGGAGGATGGTGGGCATTAAACATCAGTTTTGCCTCAATCTCGCTCCAACGATTGGTTTTCTCAACCATTTCGGCTAAATTCTCGTGCTTTATGTGCCTTAAAGAATTCTTAAGATGCCCCAAATTTCCTTTAAAAACAGGCTCTTCATGAAGTTCGCCGCCCCATTTGACCAACTCAGACTTTTTGAACAATCTCTTTACATAGTCGGGCCATTGCCCTCCGTGTTTAAATTCTTTCCCAAAAATCATGTTACGCCTCGGAATTGCATAGGCAGAATTGGAAATTGAAAATTGCCCGCCTGCCGGACGGGCAGGGAAATTGGAAATTCCCAGAACTTCATCCCGAAGTTCCGGGGCAACCCGTTCGTCGGCGTCAATATAAAAAACCCACGAACCCAATGCCTCTTTAAGTCCATAGTTCCGCTGATCTGAATAATTGTCTGTTACATGTTCAATAATCCTTGCCTTATATTTTTTCGCTATCTCAACCGTCCTGTCTTTCGACCCCCCATCTATAACTACAATCTCGTCCACCCAAGTAAGGGACTTGAGACAATCCTCTATCATTTTTTCTTCGTTTTTGGTAATAATAACCGCGCTAATTTTCATTTCCAGCTGCCTTTGCCAAATTTACCTAAATAAAAATCTTTTACTCCGATTTTCTGCCATTTCCTCCCGTTGAGTAATAATTTTACACTCTCCTTAGCTAGAGCAAGTTTTGTCCGGAGTGGTGCGTACCTCATACCAAAAAGCATTCTGTTTCTGGTAGTAAAATAGTCATTGAGGTCGCTTCCAATTCCGGAGCTTTGGGCCACTTTGTGCCAAATTATCGCTTTCGGTTCATACCAAACTTTCCAGCCTTTATTTTTCATTCTTTGCGATAAATCAGTGTCTTCATAATATAAATAGTATTTTTCGTCAAAGACTCCGATGTCGCGTAAGGCCTTTGCAGTCAAAAACATACAGGCTCCGGTTGCAAAGTCTGTTTCTCCACCTTTATTGTATTGCCCGCGGTCTACCTCATCTACCCCCCGACTTTTTCCATAAACATTATCCCAATCAATGTTCCCTCCGGCATACCAAATAACTTTGCCAAGCTCATCTTTTTTATATCTGTTTTTATGGAATTCAAATCCTTTCGCAAAATATATTTTGGGTGATACTGCTCCAACCTCCGGATTATCCTTTACCACTTCAATGAATTGATTCATTGAAGCAGAATGAACAGTTGTGTCATTATTCAAAACCATCACATAATCGGCATTATTCTTGAGAGCGTATTTAATTCCAACATTATTTCCGCCAACAAATCCCAAATTCTCTTTGTTCTCCAACAGCTCTAAATTTTTACCGCGAAGCGGGTTATTCATTTTGAATTGTGATTTTGCCTTTTGAATTTTGCTTTTTGAATTATCAGTAGAGCCATTATCAACAACAACTACTCGCAATTCGTAGTTCATGGTTCGTAGTTCTCGAACACTTTCCAAGCATTCGAGAGTTAATTCCCACTGATTCCAGTTAAGAATAATAACGAAAACTTTTGGTTTTTTAAGCATTTTTCTCGGAAAGTTTGCGGATAATCCTATCAGGAAGAGATGAAATTATATCTTTGGTCTTTATAGACATATCAGCTAACCAGAAACGCACATCGTTCATTAGGGAACCGAATTCATTTTCTATTTCCTTTGCAGAAATAGCTTGTTCAAGAAATTTTTCTTTTTGCCAAATTTTGATATAGAGAATTATTTCGGAAAATGCCTGAAGAAGCGCAAGTGTCAAACCGTGCAGTCCGTCTTTATATCCCTCACCCGCGAAATATCTGCTTAAAAATTCCGAAGACGGCTTTTGCACCATGTCCCGCCAAATAAATCTATAGCCCTCTTTTATTTTCATATTAGAGGCAACGGTTGTGTACCTATTCATTCTGTCTAAAAATTGCTCAATTGTTTGATAATTGTGGTGAGTAATTGCGTATTCTTCTTTTTCCGGTAAATCTGCTCCGCGCCCGGAGGTTATAGGAACTGCATGAATGATTTCACTCCAGGAAACAGACCCCTTTTTGAAAAAACGAATATTGTAGTCCGGCCACCACCGGGAATGCCTTAACCATTTACCAAAGACGATGTTTTTGCGGGGAATTCTAAAATAGGCGTATTCGTTTTTTTTGACCAACTCTTTAAGTTTTTTAGCAAGTGTGGGGGGGATTTCTTCATCCGGATCAAGAATAAGAACCCATTCGTTAGTTGCCTTTATAATACCGAAATTTCTAATAAGCTCTACATAATTTACGCGTTCATGAGGACATATCCTGGCATTAAACCTTACGCCAATTGTTTTAACCTCCTTTGGAGAGGTGGTCATGTCAACAATAACAATCTCATCGGCCAAATTCTCAATTGAGGCAAGTGCCCTTGGCAAAAGCTCGATTTCTTCGTCAATTACATTTAAAACCGCAGAAATTTTACCCACAGCCTTATTTTAGCACTATTATTTGCCTAAAACTGCCCTGAAGCTTCTTTTGGCATCGGTAATGATGCCAGAGCCTACCAAGATGTAGATTGATAACATATAAACCAAAACACCAATTGAAATCAAAGTCAGAACCAAAACCAAGCCCGGGTCAAAAAACTTGGAGATGACAAAAATGACTATTCCCATAATGACAGAGGAAACCAATGGCTTAAAAAAGCTGTCTAAAAGAGAAAAATTGACTATTTTTTTAGCAATATAGATAGCAACCACCGAACTTATTCCTACCAACGCATAGCCAGCCGCAGCTCCGTTGACTCCAAAGTTTTTGGCTAAAAATGGAATAAAAATCCAAGTCAAAACCGTCCACATAATCATCAGTTTGGATACTGTTTTAATCCTGCCGGTGGCACTTAAAAGATTAGTAAGCGGGGTCGTTACTGCAGCAAAAATCGTATTAACTCCGATCAAAGCCAAAGGTATTAGCGCCGCTTCCCATTGGCCATAGCGAGGAATAATTCTAACCAGAATCGGAGAAACCACAACAAGGCCGATTAAGGACGGGAAAACCAAAAAACTTATGAAAAATATTGACCGGGTAACTGCGCGTGTTAAATGCTCCCCTTCTTCCTGCATTCGCGAAAAAGCCGGAAATGTTACTTTATTGACGTGATCCATAAAAAATCTCAAAGGGGCATAGGCCCATTTTTGTGCCCAGCCTAAAATCCCGACTCCGGATACTCCCAATATTCCTCCTAAAACCAAAGTCATCCCGTCATCTTTAAGTAAAGCTATAAAAGTATTTATCTGATAAGGAAGACCAAAAGAGAGAAGTTTTTTAATGGCCTGACGCGAAAAAGCTATTCCCGGAACCCAAGGCTCAATAATGTAAATGGCGACCAATCCCACAACTCCGCGAATCAAAATGGCAATTGTGAAACTTGTTAGGCCGAAACCTTTCCAGGCAAGAATCAAAACAACGACGTTGTAGACAAGTGTCTCCAAAACCTGCGGAAGAACCAACTTGCCAAATTCAAGCCGCCTTTCAAGCAAAGTTGACGGAATGGTTTTGAGAGATGAAAATAAAAACGAAATTCCAAGGGCGTACAAAAGAAACTTCGCCGAAAGTCCCAATTTATAAAAACTAATGATATGAGGCGACGCAAGAAAAAGTATAATCAAAAGACCCCCTACCAATACTTGTTGAACGGTAAATGTGGTCTTCAGCTCTTCCTCGGTAACTTTTTCCTTCTTCTGAATTAAAGCTGCGGCCAAACCAATATCGCTGAAGTATGTCAAAAAATTAACAACTGCGGAAACAACCCAAAAAACCCCAAATTCACTTTTGTCTAAAAGTCCCCCCAAAAGGGCAATGGCAACAGTTGAAATAAGGCTTAAAATAAAAGTTCTGCCGGTTAAAACAACAACTCCTCTTACCGCTCGCTCCTTAACCGTTTCAAGATTTATTTCGTGTGTTTCGTCAAGATGTGTTTCGTTCATTATTTCACCTCAAAAAAGAACAGGGTTTCTTGAGGACCTTTCTCACTATATTCTTTCGAGCCGACTTTCCTTAATGGCTTCGGATATGAAGATATCAGTTTTAAGCCCATATTATCCGGATTTTCTGAAAGCCTGCTTTGATTAACCACCAAATAAGTTTTATTTCCGGCTTCTTTCGACTCTTTCAGGCTAGTGGGTATTTCTCTTATCCCTAGGCCCACTCCAATTACAACAACGTTCTCAACCCCCTCCAAATACATCTCAAGACCGTTGGGTAGCGTTCCAAAATAGCCTTCGGTACCAACAACAATTTTCTTGGTCGGATTTTTTACATGTTCTTTTTTGACAAAATTTGCAATTTCGACTATTCCTTGCCCGGCTGTCCACTCCTCAAGATAACCGTTTCTTTCACCATGAGGAAGCCCAGCTTCTTCGGGTTTTGTCAAAAGTTTCCAGTTGAAAAAGATACTAAAAACGCCAAATCCCAAGAGGGTGAGGATAACCAACTTCATCGTCCATTTTTCTTTTGTCAAGAATGCCGAAGCCGCAAGAATGAAAATAAAGGGAAGTACAAAAAAGATATACCTCGCAGTGACAACTTTAGAATATTCGGCAATAACCAAAATTGGAAAGATACCCCAGATAGTAAGAAGGGCAATTTTCTTAAAATTTAGCCTAAAATTTACCACTATTCCCCCTAAAGCAAGGAAAAAAACCGGCAGGGGTAAAAGTAAAATGAAATAATTCCAGATGCCTCCCATGTGGCCTTTAAACGGGTCCAAAGGTCTTTCCAAAAAGTGCGAGTATGGATAAACATAATCGAAGTTACGCAAAGAAAGGAGATGGAAATTAGGTCCAAGTCTTAAAATGTTATACATAGCAAAGGCAATTAGATAAATTACAGTAAAAAGACCGGCCAGTTTAATTAAATGAAGCGGTTTTTTGATAGTAAAAATTGCAACTGCGGGTAAAAGAACTGCAAAAAATAGAGCCGGTGATTTGGTAAGCGCAGCAAGTCCCAAAATAAATCCGGTAATCATCGCCATGTCCAAACGTCTGGTTTCAAAGGTGACGAGTGCAAAGAAAAATGTCCAAATTCCAAAGAAAGAAAGCAGTGAATCAACAAGTGCCAGTCTGTCGAAAAAAACCGCAAACGGACTAAGGGCATAAATAAAACTTGCAATTAGTGCAACTTTCGGGGATTTAAAAAGATAATAACTAACTGCAAAAACTCCTACTAAAGTGCCAACTCCCGCCAAAACCGAAATAAATCTGCCGGCAAATAAGGGGTCGGAAAATAATTTCAAGGCTCCCATTGTTGCCCACATAAAGAGAGGTTGCTTGCCATCCGAAAGCGGGATAAAGCGTAAGGTCGACTCGTTAATCATAATTTGACTCCAGCGAATATAAATCGCCTCATCGACAAAAACGGGAAGGAGAGTTAGGTTGTAGAGCCTAAGAAAAAGTGCAAGAAGAAGTATCGCCAATCCGCCCAAAATTCCCCATTTCCACTCACTAATTATCTTTTTCATCCTCCTCAAATTCTAACACAAAAATTCAGAGACAATTAATAAACTTCTTCGTGTGTTCCGGATTTGACACAAAAAATAATACCGTTATCAAGATTGATCATAATTCTATAGCTTTTCGAAACAGAAACTGACCAGTTATTTCTGCCTGATAATTTGTGAAGCCGCAACGAAGGATGGTTAATATCTTTTGAAAGAAGCTTTAAGGTCTTTGTAACCTTTTGCCAGAGCTTTGGATCTTGCTTAATCTTTTTCTTGAGTTCTTTCTGGAACCTTTCCGAAAGAACAATTCTATACATACAATTCCATTATCTAATGGAATTCATGTACTCATCAATCTCTTTCTCGTTTCGCAGTACAACCGCCCTGCCTTTCTTGAGGTCCATTAGATA